>WBZM01000030.1_pt1 | contig 269816 bp, 225 predicted proteins | sample 5204271 | NCBI WGS metagenome assembly WBZM01 (sample SAMN12344346, study PRJNA552823) | activated sludge metagenome | biome: Activated sludge suspended growth; feature: Nitrification reactor; material: Wastewater; isolation source: activated sludge from nitrification reactor of wastewater... | reverse complement strand
GCAGGCATCTTGGGGGGGTGGCGTCGGTAGCTCCCCACCAGCCGCTCAAAGGACAGGCCGTTCCCATCGCGCGCCGACCAAGGTCGTGCGTACGGGGCGGCATGGGCAGCGCGCGACTCCGCCTGCTCTCGCGGGTCGGCTGCCCGGTGGTCCTGACGCTGACGGCGACGACTTGGGCCGACCCACGAGAGCCGTCGGAGCCAAAAGAAGTGACGTCCTCCGAGCTCGGCGGCGACGATCGAGTTTCCACACCTGAACTCGTCACCGAAGGAGGACGCCATGGATCGGTATATCGGTCTCGATGTGCATGCGACAAGCACGACGCTTGCGGTCTTGGGCCCGAGCGGCAGGAGGCTCAAAACGGCGGTCATCGAAACGAACGGAAAGGCGCTGATCGACGCGCTGAAAGCGATCCCCGAGCCACGGCACGTGTGTTTCGAAGAGGGGACGCAAGCGGAGTGGCTGTTTCAGATTCTGAAGCCGCATGCAGCCGAGGTGGTGGTCGCCAAGGTGGAGAACAGCCGCGGCCAGAAGAGCGACGCGAAGGACGCGTTCGGGCTTGCGGAGCTCTTGAGGACCGGCAAGCTCGGGACGCGCGTGTTCAAGGACGTGGGCGCGTTCGCGACGCTGCGCGATCTCAGCCGCCTGTACTCGATGCTGCGCGACGACGTGGTGCGGACGAAGAATCGCATCAAGAGCCTCTATCGGTCGCGTGGTGTGGCGACGCCGGATGGCGATGTGTACGCCGTCAAGCACCGCACGAAGTGGCTCAAGACGCTTACGCCGGGCAAGCGGCTCGCGGCGGAGAAGCTGTACGACGAGCTCGACAAGCAGAGCGAGCTCAAGGACGCAGCCGAGGACGCGCTGGTCGAGGAATCACACCGGCACCCAATCGCGAGGATTCTCGAGACTTGCCCAGGATTCGGCCCGATTCGCGCGGCGCAGATGATGGCGATCGTCGTCGCGCCACACCGCTTCCGAACGAAGCGTCAGCTCTGGGCGTACTGCGGACTTGGGATCGTGACGCGCTCGTCATCGGACTGGGTCCCGGGTCCCAAGAAGGGCGACTGGCTGCGGGCTCCCGTCCAAATCACTCGCGGCCTCAACCTGAACCACAACCACCTCGCCAAGGCGATTTTGAAAGGCGCCGCGACGACCGTGATCACGAAGCGCACGTCAGAGCTCGCCGGCGACTACCAGCGACTCCTGATGAACGGCACCAAGCCGAACCTCGCGAAGCTCACCATCGCACGCCGCATCGCGGCCATCTTGCTCGCGGTCTGGAAGACCGGGGAGGAGTACGACCCGAAGAAGCACAGGAAGCAAAAGCTCAGCCTCGCCTCGTAGATGGGCCGCCCGTCCGGACGGACGAGCTCCACGATCGACACCATCGAAGGCGAGCACGGTTCGAGGGAGAGCATCCATCTGCACACTGGTCCCGATCGCGATCGGAGGCCCGGCTAGCAGGCTATGCCCCCTCGGAGTTACCGAACGAAGCCATGCCCCCAAGAGGCCCAGACAGAAGGATGGTTCCCGCCCTTTGGGCGAGAGAACAGAGCTGCTTCCATTTCGCTGCCGAAGTCGATCACAACAAGCTCGTCATGAAGGACGTCACGCCGAGCGACGCCGCCAAAGGTTTCATGGCGACCCGTTCGGAGCCGGAACGCGATCTCCGAAAGCCCCTCTCGAGACTGGAACCCGACGCCCGATGCCAAGGATCGCGGCGAGACGGACGGGTGCGCCTTGACATCGACCCACACAGAAGGGTGCTGAAAAAGTCTCCGCCCTCCGTTCTGGACCCATCATGCCCGCCCTTTCACCCCCCTAATCCCCCCTCACGAGTGAGGGGGGAGAATGCTCGATCGGAGCTAATTTGCCGCTGTTTCTCGATGGCACCCCCCTCGCGCAGCGAGGGGGGCTGGGGGGGTGAAAGTGCAGCACCGACGTCATCGAGCACCCCAACGTTGCCTTTTTCAGCAAACTGCTAGACCTCGCACACGACGGAGCTCAGGGCGATTGAACGAATGCATCCTCGGCGCGCTCCTTCGCGTCGCAATGGTAATGGCCGTACCGCCCCGGTCCATAGAGGACGCTCGCCCAGACCTCCTCGGTGGCCTGGCCCTCGGCCGCTCGCCGGCTCACCTTGAGCGAAGCCTCCACCCACGGCTCGTCGCCGGCGACGTGCACCGTGTGAAAGTGGAGCTTGGCCCCATCGCGCACGAACGTGGGAGCCGGAAGGGCGAGGCGGTTCACCGTACCGTCGACGTCGCGCTCGTAGACCCCTTCGCCCGTTGCCAGGTAGAGCTTGCCGTCTCGTGTCCCTGCGATCGACATGATCCCCGCCTCCACACCTGCGTCGATCTCGGTCCAGCGAGATCCATCCCAGTGAGCAAGAAAGGCCTGCCTGCCGGCCACCGCCTCGAAGGGCTCGTACGCAGCCAGGTACACGTCGTCATCCCCGCGCGCAAAGAGGGCTGCGTTGACGTGCCCCTCCAGCCGCGCGCGAGGCGTCGTTCGCTCCACCGTCCAGGCCTTTTCGCCCGGCCGCCCGTGCGTCACGAGCAACGTCGTGTCGGAGGTCGGCGAGATCGACTCGCCCTGGCACCGCCCCGCAACGAGGAGGCCGCCTGCAGGTGAAAGAGCGTGGGCCAGCGGGAGAAAGCGAAGCCCTGCGCCACACGCGGAGTCGAACGGCGGCGGCGGCAGCCCCTGCGCGGCGGGCGGGAGCCCCACGCCGGATGCGTCGGCGAGCGGCTCCCAGTGGTCGGCACCGCGGGCGTAGGCCGTCGACTCGCGGACGAAGAGCTTGCCGGTCCCGTGGGGCGCGTAGCGCGTGCGGGTCAGCCGGAGCCAGCCGGCCCGCTCGGATGAGCCACCCAGCTGAACCGTCGCCGGCAGGTAGCCGCGACCATCCACGTCGAGCCCCGCCGTCCACCGGTCGTCGAGGTACGCGGCCCCGTCGGCGAGCTCTGCGATGGCCTGCGCCGCGCCGACCTCTTCCCCGGCGGTCCAGAGCTCGAGATCGTAGCCGGTGTCGCCGAACACGACGAAGCGCCGGTCCCCCATCGCCTGCAGCGAGAGCCGAGCGCAGGGACCTTCCGCGACGATACCGAGCGAGCAATCCGCCGCCGAGGAGGACGGAGCGCGCGCGTTCGCGCCGCAGGCCGCGACGCCGACCGCCGCCACCAGCGCCCCGACGCGAACGATCCTCGCCGCTCCAGACATGAGGCGGAGACTACCTCGGATGGTGCGTCGTCTTCGGACCGCTGTCAGGCTCGCGTGCGACGGGCGTCCCTCCGCTCAGACCGACCCGCCGCGAATCGCGAGGGTACGTCGAAGATTTCAGCGCCCATCCGAAGAGGCCCTACACGCAATTAGGTGTTGCTGGTTCGATTCCAGTCCGCCGCTCTTTTTATGCGGCGGTAGCTCAACGGTAGAGCACTACCCTCTCAAGGTAGGGGTCGAAAGACCTCACGGCTTCCTCACTCGGGCGCTGAGCCTATTTCCTCCGAGACCTTCCGAGCGGGGCCCCAACCCCGCTCGATTCGTTCCTGAACCCTTCCGAGCGGGGCCCCAACCCCGCTCGGTTTCTTTATCCTCCGGGCGCCATGACCCAGCGCACGCCCCCGCCGATCCCCGAGGCGCAGCTCGGCCCCGCCGAGCGCTTGCTCGACCTCGTGCTCAACTCGTCGGCCCACCTCTGGCACAACCGCCCCGGCCTCGACGTCGGCGGCGTCTGGCACGCGAAGAAGAGCGCGAAGAAGTCGCTGCGCGGCACGCCCGTCGCGCCCGGGCTCTTCGTTCCCGCGGCTGCCGTGCTCTACGGCAAGCTCCTCGACATCTACCTGCTCAACCCCCTCCTCATGGCGCACTTCGCGAGCTACGCGCTCCGCGAGACGGAGTGGCGCGACCTGAAGGTCGCCGCCGCCGCGCTCATGCTGGTCCAGCCGAAGAGCGGCGCGCCCATCCACGACAGTGACGGGACCGTCGCCCTGTACGACGACGACTACCGCGCGGTCGGCGAGGCGATGGCGCTCTTCTACGACAAGAAGTCGACGCGCATGCTGACGCCCAAGGCCATCCTCCGCATCGCGGAGCTCCTGGAGACGCCGGCCATCGTCGAGCTCAACCGCGCCGCCGGCTTCGGTGACGCGGCCGGTGCGGGGCCCATCCTCGGCCGCTGGCCCAAGGCGGCGGCGAAGTGGCTCGCCATCCGCGAGAAGAACCCGCGCCTGCTCGCCGGCCTGGTGAAGGCCGGCTTCCAGTCCACCATCAAGAAGATCGCCCGCAAGGTCGGCTACAAGCCGGAGACCCAGGCCTTCTTCGAGATCCTCGGCTGGAAGCAGAAACAAGCCGCCGGCGGCCACCGCACCATCGGTCTGAGCGACTTGAAGGTGGAGAAACGCGGACGGTTCGACGACCTGTCGGAGGGCGAGATCTGCGAGGCCATCGTGGAGCAGAAGCTCTCCTACAAGGAGGTCGTCGGTCGCCTCCCGAAGGAGCTCGGCCTGACGCCCGCCATCATGGCGGCGCTCTTGCCGTCGCTCTCCGATCGGGATCTGCGCGTCATGACCCCCACCCTGGAGGAGCTCGGCCTCTTGACCGACGCCGACATCTACGCGCGCTGGAACGAGGCCATCCAGAAGTCGACCGACCAGCGCAGCCTCAACGTCGCCAAGAACGTGAAGAGCGCCGCCATCCGCGAGAAGCTGGAGGAGGCCGCGGACGTGGCGGTGAAGAAGGTCGTGGAGGCCACGGCGGATGACGTTCACGTCATGTTCCTCATCGACAAGTCGGGGAGCATGCAGGGCGCGATCGAGCAGTCGAAGGAGGCCCTCACGCGCATCCTCGCCGGCTTCCCGGTCGAGCGCGTCCACATCGCAAGCTTCGACACCATGGGCACCGTGTTGCGCCCCAAGGCGACGTCGCGCGCCGCGATCGAGCACATGCTGAAGGGCATCAACGCGAGCGGCGGCACGATGCACTCGGCCGGCGCGCTGGCGCTGCACGCCTCGGGCGTGCGCATCCCTCCGGGCGCGCGCTTGCTCGTGGTCGTCGTGGGTGACGAGGCCGGCGAGCCCGGCGCGACGTTCGGGGCGACCCTCCAGTCCCTCGGCTACAAACCGGGTGCGCTCGCCATCCTGGTCAACGTCTCGGCCGTCCGGGGCCAGACCGTCCGCGACTGCGCGAGGCACCTCGGCGTTGGGCTGTCCGAGATCACAATCGAGCAGTTCGACGACCCCTACCAGGTCCCGCGCATCCTCCAGGCGTTGCTCGACACGCCGGCCTTGCCCGGCCTGCCCGGCGTCCGCACCACCGCGTGGGTGGAGAAGGTGATGGCCACGCCGATCCTCACGGTCGGCTGACGTGGTCGACTACAAGAAGTTCCTCGGCAAGCCGGACGAAGAGCTCGTCGCCATCCACCTCGGCGGCCCGACGATCGAGACGGCCGACCGGCGCTTTCGGCTCCAGACCGAAGGCGTCGCGCCGGCCCTCCTCGCGCCGGGTTTCCTGCGCGTCCGTGTCCGCGGGCGCAACGCGACGCCCGTCGCGCGGGAACCGTCGATGGACCTCACCGGGCTGCCCTCCCGCTCGGGTCACCACGCGGGCGGATACCTCGCCACGAACGACGGTCGATTCACGCGGCTCGAGCTCCTGCCGGAGGGTGAGCTCGAGCTCTGCGCTCCGGTGCGAGGGCGCGTCCACGCCGGCTCGCTCGTCTTCGACGAGGTGCTCTTCGAGACCGAGATCGAGATGGCCGTGCGCGAGGCGCTCCTCGACGGGCGCGGCATCGCCGATCAGAAGGGCGTCGCCGCCTCGCTCCGCGCCGCGTTCGCTGCCTCGCTCGCGCTGCGCGTGGCGGCGCGCGCGGCCGTCCCGCTCTCGCCGAACGAGGCGCGCGGCGCGATCCACGCGATCGCCGAGGGCGGTGAGCCCGTCGCGCAGGCTCTCGTCGAGCGTATCCGTGAGCAGCGCCGCGCCGAAGAGACCGCGGCCCTCGCCCGGCGCGCCGCAGCGCGCGGCCGGCCGGCGCCTGCACCGGCACGGCGCGACCCCGCAGCCGAAGCCGAGCGCATCCTCACCGCGGCGGGCGCCGTCTTCCGATCTGCGCGCTCGCTCGGCGACGGGACGCTCGAGGTCCGCTACCACTTCCTCGGCGAGCGCTTCGTCACGGTCGTGGACGAGGCGACGTTCAACGTGATCGACGCCGGGCTCTGTCTCTCCGGCGCCGATCGCGAGCTCGGCCTCGACGCGATGCCCTCCGTCATCCGTGAGGCGATGGACGTCGACCACCTGAACATCACCCGCTGGTAGCCCGGCCGGCGCTCGAGAGAGTGCGATAACCTCGACGGCAATGACGGTGCGTGAGGTGTTCTTTCTGATCGGCGAGGGCGGAGCCGTCCTCCACCGAGACGACGGCGAGAGCGCCTCGCACATCGCCGACTCGCGCGCCCGGTGGGAGGCGATCTGGGAGAACCGCGACCGGCTCGTCGAGCTCGCGCACAGCCACCCGGCCGGTCCCCTCGCCTTCTCCCACGAGGACGAGACCACCATGGCGGCGCTCGCCTCCGCGCTCGGCAAGCCGCTCGTCTTCAGCGTCGTGACCCCGGACGGCATGCTGCGCCGTCAGGGCGGCGCGGACGAACGCGTCGAGTCGGAGCCGGGGTGGGCCGACGATCTCCGGCGTGCGTCCGGTCTTCCGCCGCGCCCATGACCCGGGAAGGAGAGCTTCGATGGCCATCTTGAACATCACCTATGGCGGCGTCTCGGCGGACTACCCGCTCGACACCAACCTCCCGGTCTCCGACGCGGACGTCCGCCGCATCGCGGTCGAGGTCCTCCGTGCGGGCGGCTTGCGTGGCGTGTCGTTCCCGGGCATTGCCGACGGCGCGTTCGATCACTACGTGGTCGACCGCTTCACCGGCGCGCGCGGTGAGGCGCGCATCTACCTGCGCCCGAAGGTCCCGTTCGGCGCGGCGGCCGCGCGATGAGCGCGAAGCGCCTCGTCATCGCCGGCGTGGGAGCCATCGGCTCCCACGCCGCGTGGCTCTGCCGCAACCTGCGCGCGCGCCTCGCGCTCATCGACTTCGATCGCGTCGAGTCGAAGAACCTGCTCTCGCAGCTCTACGTCAAGCCGAGCATCGGCAAGAACAAGGCCGACGCGCTCAAGCTGCAGCTCCTCAACTTCTGCGGCGTCCAGGCGGACGCGTATGGCGTGCGCGTGGACGCCGAAAACGTCGCGACGCTCCTCGCGAGCGCCGACCTGGTCGTCGACGCGTTCGACAACGCAAAGAGCCGCGGCGTCCTCTCCGATCACGCGCGGAAGACCGGCCTGCCGCTCCTCCACGCCGGGATCAGCGGCGACGGAACGTTCGGCCTCGTCCGCTGGGACGAGCGCTTCACCGCCGACGCGGAGGACGTCGCCGGTCAGGCGACCTGCGAGGGCGGCGATCACCTGCCCCTGATCGCCCTGCTCGGCGCGACCGTCGCGCGCATCGTTCAGGAGCATTTCACGAGCGGCGCCCGTCACGACGCCATGGTCACGCTCCGCGGCGTGACCTGGATGGAGTGACGGCAGCCATGCCCCTCGCTACTCGGAGCAGCGCGCGTTGATCTTCGAGGTGAGCTCGGAGTTCGAAGCCGCAACGTCCCCAGCCTCGTTCACGAGCTGCATCAGCCCATCCAGGTCGTTGTCGGACGTGACCGAAGCCTTCTGCATCATGAGGGCGTAGTCCTCGAGGTTGTCGCTGAACTGGGACACGAGCTGTATCAGCTCGATGTCGTCGAACGTGAGCTTGTCGATCTCACGCGCGAGTCGGCGAGCCTCCACCGCCTCGGCCATCAGCTTCTTCTTGTCGTCACCGACGTTGTCGCCAATCTTTGATGCGTTGACGACCTCGATGAGCTGGTCGCACTCCCGAACCTGGCCGCCCGTGGCCGCGCGCCAGAGCCGGCTCAAGAGCGGCTCGCGACGCTCCCCTGGAGGAGCGTCCTCGGCCTGGCTCGCGGGCGGGGCGGACGGCGGCGGGGGAGGCACCACCTCCGTCGTTGCGACGGGCGCGGTCGACGCGCACCCTGAGATCACGGCGGCGGCCAGGAACGAGAAGAGGCGCTGCACGGTGCGAACCATGGTGGCAGGGGCGCCGCCCTTTGCCTAGGCGCTCCGCTCCTCGAGGATCCCCTCGAGCTCTGGTGCGAGATCCGGCCTCGCTGGACGCTATGGCGCAACCGTCGCCACGCAAATCCCGGAGCCGAGGACGAAAGCCCGGGCGAATGCGGCCTTCACGCAAGCGCTCGTCTTCGCGTCAGCGCCCTCGACCCGCGCGGCCACCAGCTTGTCGTCTTCGAAATGCCAGAGGACGCGCAGCGGCCTGCCCGCCCCGCATGCGAGCAGAGCAGGCTTGATCTTGGCGACGGCGGCCGCCGGCACCGAGTCTTTGGTCACGAGCGGAACGAGCGTGGCAGCCAGGGTCGCCGGGTCACTCGGGGCATCAGCCCACGCGGGGAGCGTGCACTCGACGTCCGCCACGACCTCGTCATCGGCCGATACCGTCGCGAACCACACGTTTGCGCTCGTGGCCGAGCCGCCGGCCGGGGTTGCCTTGCGCTTGAACGATGTCCAGCCAAGCGTCTTGAGCTGGAACGAAGCCCCCGCATCGTTGGTAAGCTCGACGCCCTTGGCCGAGCCTTTCTCGACCGTCCACTCCTGTGAGGGCTCCGCCTGCGGCTCGGCATTCTCTTCGGGGGCACCGCTCGCGGGCGCGGGCGCTTCGGCGGCAGGCTCGCTCGTCGCCGCCGCGCTCGGGTTCGCCGGCGACTCTGCGACCTCGGGCCGAGAGCCGCCGCATGCGCAGACCAAGAGGAGGATGGAGGCGATGCGCATGTGCCGCCCATTGCCTACAGCGCTCGACGCACGCGGCGGCGCTGCTCGGCGAGGTAGCCCTCCATCGCCGCCCGCGCGTCGAGCTTCTCCACCAGCGTGAAGGAGTCCACCTCGGGCGAGGCGGCGGTGGCATCGAGCACCGCGGCGATGGCGGCGAGCGGCTCGACGAGCTCCTCCGGCCGCCCGGCGAGCTCGACCACCGCCGCGCGCGCGCGCAGCTTCGAGAGCCGGTCGACGAGGAGCTCCAGAAACGCGGCGAGCCGCTCCTTGCCCATCTCACTCTGCCGGCCGAGGCCGACGAGCAGCACCTTGTCGAGCGTGAGCAGCGGCTTGCCGGGGATCATCACGACCTCGCCGAGCTTGCCGCTGATGAAGCCCGTCGACATGAGCCGCGAGATTCGCCCGCCGAGGCGCCAATCGCAGAGGCCCGCGACCCCGCGCGCGGGCCTCACGTCCTCGTAGACGCCGGCCGCGAGGACCTCGGCGTCGAGCTCGTCGAGGCTCGCGAGCGCGGGAGTGGTGAAGCGGACGAGCATCAGACGCTAATGGCGCCCTTGCGGAAGTCACTCGTCGCGATCTTCACGTTGACGCAGGCCGGCTTGCCGGACGCGAACGCCGCGTCGAGCGCCGGGCCGAGCTCCTCGATCGTCTCGACCCAGGCGCCGAACCCGCCGACAGCCTCGACCACCTTGTCGTAGCGCGTGTAGTCGAGCGCCGTGGCGACAGCGCGCTCCGTCCCGTAGAGCTCCACCTGGCCGCGGCGGATCTGCGTCCAGCCGGCGTCGTTGCCGATGACGGCGATGACGGGGATGTTCTGGCGCACCATCGCCTCGAACTCGAGGCCGTGCAGACCGAACGAGCCGTCGCCGTAGACGAGCACGACGTTCGCATCCGGCCGGGCGAGCTTGGCGGCCATCGCGTAGCCAGGGCCGACGCCGAGCGTGCCGAGCGGACCGGGATCCATCCAGAGCTGCGGCTGCTCGAGCTTGAGCACGTACGCCGCCGTCGCCACGAAGTCGCCGCCGTCGCCGATGACGATATCGTTCTTCTTCAGGCGCTTGCCGAGCTCGGAGCAGACACGGAGCGGGTTCGGCGGGTTGGAGGACGACTCGATCTCCGCGGCCATCTTGGCGCGGCTCTTGTCCTCCGAGGCGCGCACCGAGGCGAGCCACTCCGGCGCCTTCTTCTCCTTCACCGCGGCGAGGAGCTGCTCGAGCACGAGGCCGCTGTCGCCGTGGATGGCGATGTCCAGGCGGCGGTTCTTGCCGAGCTCCGCGCCGTCGAGATCGATCTGGACGACCTTCGCCCCTGGCGGGATCGCGCGGCCATAGTCGAGCCGGAAGTCGAAGGGCGTGCCGAACACGAAGCAGAGATCGGTCTGGCCGAGGGCGAACTTGCGCGAGCGCGTCATCAGCCCGCGGTGCTCGTAAGGCAGCGCGCCGCGCGCCATGCCGTTCAGGTAGAAAGGCGCCTCGATCGCGTCGGCGACCCGCTTGACGATGTCCATCCGCGCCGACCAGCGGAGCTGGCTGCCGACGATGAACATGGGGCGCTGGCTCTCCGCGAGGAGCTTCGCGGCCTGCGCGATGCTGGCCGGATCGCCGCCCGGGCGCGGGGCCGGCGCGGGGCCGGTCGCGGGGGGCGCGTCGTCGGCCCAGTTCATGAGGAGATCGAGCGGCATCTCCAGGAACACGGGGCCGGGGACGCCGGCCTGCGCGATGCGGAACGCGGAGTCGATGTACTCCTGGATGCGATCGGTCGAGGGAACGGCGACGCTCCACTTCGTGATCGGCCGCATGAGCTCGATGTGGTTCATGTCCTGGAGCGAGCCCATGTCCTGCAGGGCGCGGGGGCCGGCGCCGCCGATGATGATCATCGGGATGCCCGCGCGCTGGGCGTTGGCGGCGGCGGTCACGACGTCCGTCACGCCGGGACCGGCGGTGACCGCGCAGACGCCGGGGCGACCGGTGACGCGGGCGTAGCCGTCGGCGGCGTGCCCCGCGGTCTGCTCGTGGCGCGTGTCGACGACGCGGATCTCCTCGTCGAGACAGCCATCGTAGATGGCCTGGATGTGACCACCGCAGAGAGTGAAGAGATGGGTGGTGCCGTGGCGCTTGAGCGCCTTCGCGACGAGTCTTCCGCCGTGGACCTGGGTCATGGAGGCATGTTGCTGGCGCGCGGGAGCGTGCGTCAAGCGGGGAGGAGAGGCAGCGAGGTGGTGATCGGGTTCGGGAGAGGCGTCGGCTTCGGTTGCGGCTTCGCGTGCGGACGTCGGCTTCGGCCGCGGCGGTCGGCTTCGAGAGCGGCTTCGGGATCGGAGTCGGGTGCGGCTTCGGCTTGGTACGCGCGCGTGATGGGGGTTGCCGCCTTGTCGCCTTGGCGGCCGGTCATGCCACTGGCGCACGCCGCGCGCCGAGACCCTCGCGCAGCACGGCGATGAGGAATGCGAGGGGATCGGCGCGAGGGCCTCGTCACGCGTCCTGCGCCGGATGAGGCATGACCAACCGCCAAGACGACAAGGCTTACCTGACGTTCCCGCATCACTCGCTCGACGCGTACGGCGTGGCGATGGAGGCGCTCGTGAAGGCCGACGAGATCGCGAAGCGGCTGCCTCGCGGGTACGGGCCGCTAAGCGATCAGCTGCGGCGCGCGAGCCAGTCGGCATTCTTGCAGCTCGCCGAGGGCGCGGCGCGGAGCGGCGCTGACAGGGCGCAGCGGCTGCGGTGCGCGCGGGCGGAGGCGTGCGAGGCGGCGGCGTGCGTGGAGGCGCTCGGGCGGCTGGGGCTGGCGACCGAGGCGGAGGTGAGCGTGCTGATGGGGCTCTTGGGGCGGTTGGCGGCGATGGTGACGCGGCTGGCGCGGTGAGGGGGGAGGCCGGGACCGCGGCAGAGTTAGGCCCATCGCGGATCTTTGCCAGCTCCTCCGCGTGGTAGACGCTGCGGTCATGGTGCTTCCGAGCGCATCTACAAATGGCGAAGCTCGCGTGCGCGGTAACAGCGGGGGCCGGCCGCTGCAATGGGTCGCCTCCGATTGGCGTTGGGCCGCGGTGGTCTGGATGGCCGTGCAGCGGTGTAGTCGTGACAACTCGTGATGCCCCCAAACGGTTGGCGCTTGTTTGCGCGAGCGCGTCAGGACTGTTTCGGATTCAGGCCTCCGACGATACGTCTACCTGCGACACTATTCCGCGACCGCAGGCCGGAGCTTGACAGCTGTGTCGGACGGATGCGCCAAGCTACTTCCTCCGAGCGCGGGCCTTCGTAGTCGGCCCGCCGAGGGCTCGCTTGGCGCCGACGGGCCGCCGCATGAGAACATATGCGAAGGCGCCGATCGCATGGGAGGAGATCGCCTCCCATCCCTCCGCGGCCCGCTCGTTCAACCTGTCCGCGTGGGCCAACGGGTCGTAAACGACTCGCCCATCAACAACACGCTGATCACTCACAATGGCGTATTCCCACTTGCGCTTCCCTGCTCCCAAGAGTCCTCCAGACGCAAACCCTACCCAATGCAAGTAGGGCAATAGTTGCGCACTACCCGGCCGTCGCAGATCAACTCACAGTACTTCCATTGGGTTAACTTATCCTGCGTGGCGGTGAGGCAACTGCCACACGGACCACAACGCGTAGTACAGTTCTTTGCGCTGTCGAGACAACTAAGGAACTCCTTCGCCGCAGGCTCCGCGGACAAGGCAAGCTCGTCCAGAACCTGCAATATGGCGCGAAGTCCTTCGGCCTTCAGCCCGCTCGGATGCTTCGCAATCTGGGCGCGAATACCCTCTTGCAACGAGCCGTTGACACGCGTGATCCGACCGACGTTGATCGTAACTGAAATGTCCCACTCGCCGTCCCATTCGGGGCTCCGCTCGGCATCGCTTCCGAACCTGATTCCTGTGTGCTGGTTCACGTCCACCCTCCTTGCTAGACTGCGAGGAGTAGCATCACGCTACTCGACTTGTCGAGCCTCGGCTTCGTTGGTCGCGCTGTCGTCGATGCGAGATCGACACACCTCGATTGTTAAGAAATCTGGCAGACCTGCCAGCTTTCGGTCCACCGTTGACGGAGCGACTAAGGTTGCGACCATGCTCAACGCTGCCGCTCGGCAGCACCCGGCCTCTCCAATGCCCCAGGAGTGTTCGGTTCTGAGAGCTCACCAAAACCCGCGATCGTGCGGACTGCTATAGGATGGACCATGGCGAGGCGAATCTTCTTTAGCTTTCACTACGAAGCCGACAACTGGCGTGCTCAACAGGTAAGGAACATAGGCGCGATTGAAGGGAACGCTCCCGCCTCTCCCAATGAATGGGAGACCGTGAAGCGCGGCGGAGACGCAGCGATCCAGCGATGGATCGACAAACAACTACTTGGTCGAACCTGCACGATCGTCTTAATTGGCGCAGCAACAGCTGGCCGTCCGTGGATAAAGTACGAGATCGAGAAGTCTTGGACTGAACGGAAGGGCCTCCTCGGCGTCTACATCCATGGGCTTCGGGACAGTAGCGGCAGACAATGTGCCCAAGGAGCGAATCCATTTGCACCCTTTAGAGTGGGCAACACGAACTTGTCCTCGATAGTGGAAGCTCATCTGCCGCCGTATTCCCGAAGCGAGGACGTCTATGCTCACATCGCCAACAACTTAGAGTCGTGGATCGAGCGAGCCATCCTGATCAGGTCGCGGTACTGAGCTATCCTCGCAAATTCATCCCTTCTTCGTTCTCGCCTTCTTCCTTGTGCTTCGAGCTGGAGCCCGCCGATCCCTCCCTTTCTCCGCCCGCAGGCCAAGCAACTCCTCGAATAGGGCTCCATACACGCGTGACGACTCGAGCATCTGAAGACGGCTTCTCGCCTGAAGCGGCATAGAGTCGAAGACGATGCGTGCAGCGGCACCGCTCGACGCGATAGGGAGCAGTGTCGCACCCGGCTGCCGAAGGCGAAAGAGACTAAACTCTTCAACAATGCCCTCCATGCCACCGATAAACACACCAGCGGAGAACCGCTCGCTCGCGACCATCTGCTCCCGCATTTCGCGGAGACTCGCCTCACGATCCCCCGGGATTGCCGCAGTAATCACGACGTTCCGAAACGCCCGATTTTCGTCAGGGAAACTCTTTTCGAAGTATGCCGACTGAAACACTCGGATTCGGTCGGTCTGGCCCAGGCGTTCAGCCACGAGCTTGATCAGCGGGGTAATAGCGGGATGGCCACCGAACACCAGGCGGGTCCGCGGTAAGACAGCGGTTGCGAGCGCGCGCACGCACTCGCGAATGGCCATTATGTCGGCGGTGGAGTGATATCGCGCGTGCCGCTTTGGATCGGGGATGCTCGCCGAGAGGAAGACCGGCTTCATTTGGCGCGCAGCCATGAGTAGCTCTCGTGAACCGGGAGGGTTTGGACGGGAAGGTGAAGATTAAGCCACCGAAAGTGCTTCAATCTTCGAGCAAGCGAACCCGCGGCATCGTACAAGACCATGAGGCGCTCATCTTTTTCGTTAGCGCGTTCCGAAACCTCATGGAGATGCTGCGACGTTGGGTGACCGACTACGGGTATGAATGCGTGTGGGCCCCCACTTAGCCCCTCCACTTCGACCCCACCCCAGGGCTGAACGCGCGCGATTTTACCACAAGCAACCGCGGAGGCGCAGAACTCGCGCACGACGCGATTGCGCCGTGCAGCCACCGCTCGAGCTCGAACCCCCTCTATGGAACTAAGTATTCGGCGAAGTGAACGCTGTTTGAGGCGGGCCCCTCCCTGCTGCGCGTGCGACCCCGAAAAATCTGAACTCTCCAGGTACTCGGGCTCGCAGAACTCCGTGCCCGGAACTCGGGTCTGTGTCGGCCACACTAGCTGCAAGACTCCCATTCCTAAGTCATGCGCCTTGGAGAGTTCTTCCCGCACCCAGCGGCTATCCAGCGCGCCAGGAGAGTCGAGCAGCAATAGCACGTCGGCATTGGCCATCTTGTCCCACAACGCGTCTTGAAAGTTGGCGCCTGGGGAGATCGAGTGAGTGTCAAGGAAGACGTTCCAGCAACGTTCGTCTAGGCCTTGATAGATTTGGAGCGCGGCCCGCCGCGTTTCCGTCCGTCGATAGCTGATGAAAGCCCTTCGCTCGTGGCGAACGAGACCGAGCTCTTCCAAAACACGGTTGCTGATAGTCACAAGGGACGTATCGGCCGGGTCAATTTCGGTGCCATTGAACTTACTTAGGATGAGTGGCACCTCCTTCGAGAACCTACTTAGTTTTGATACTACTGGCAAAATCCACGCGTCGTCTCTGACGAGCGCAATGAGGGCATTCTCCTGTGCGTTTGTGGGAGGGTTCCCACCGAAGTACACCGTTGCAATTGGAAGCGCCGCGTCGATCTGCGCAAGGGATGTCTCGTCGAGGACTTTGAGAAGAGTCGGGTCGATGCCTAGTTGCCCGCAACAGCGCAGCAGAGTGCTCCGAAGTGTCGCCGCGCGGGCCTTCTTCGCGGAGTCGATTATTACAAGCTGATAGACCGGGGCAGGCACGTGGTCAGAAACATAGGTGATCGACATGCTAGGGATCAAGGCTGCTTGAGTCGGACCACAGCCCAAACGCGAGTATCGAAAGAAGTGCTGCTCACCACACCAACCCCGCCCCCATCTCCCGCAACCTCCCCTTCCTCACCTCATAATCCGGCATCACCCTCCCCAGCGCCGCCCAGAACGGCGGCCCGTGATGCTCGTGCACGAGGTGCACGGCCTCGTGCGCGAGGACGTACTCGATGAGCCGCTTCGGGGCCTGCATGACGCGCCAGTTGATCCGGACCGTCCGGCCCGAGCAGCTTCCCCAGCGCTTCGCCTGGTCGGTGACGAGAACCTCGACGTCGTCGACACCGAGCCGCGAAGCGAACGGCCGTAGCCACCCAGGCACATGGGTGCGCGCGAGGCGGCAGTACCAGTCCACCAGCGCGGCGCGGGTGTACGCGGCCTCTTGGCCGCGCGGCAGGGAGCCCGGGATGGCAAGGTGCAGCCGGCCGCCGCGGAGGTGAAAGGGCGCGACATCCTCGCCGCGCCTCAAGGCGAGCCGGTACTGCCGGCCCAGGTACAAGCACGTCTCCCCCGAGACGAACTCGCGCGCGGCGGGATCCGGCGCGTCGACCCGCTGGCGGAGGTGCTGCATGACCCAGCGCGCCTTGGATCGCACGACGGCGTCGAGCTTGGCCATAGGGGTCGCGGCGGGCGCGGTGACGAGGAGGCCGGCGCCGGGCTCGATGGCGAGCGATACCGTGGCGCGGCGCGCGCTGCGCCGGACCTCGTAGGGGATCGTGCTCGTGCCCCACCGCACGACGGAGCGCTCGATCAACGCGGCCTCCGGTTCTTGAGGAGGTCGACGATGGCGATGGCCATCGCCTCGCGCTTGTCGGCGTCGGCGTAGCCGGACGCGGTGAGCTGCCGCTTGATGCGCTTTCGCATCTCGCGCTGCACGTCGTCCTTGCGCGTCCAGTCGACGATGCCGGTCTGCGGCTCGAGCTGCTCCTCGATGAGCGACGCGAGCTCGCGCTTCGCGTCGTCGATGGCGCCGTAAGGCGCCCCCGCTGGCTCGGCGGCGGCGAGCGGCTTCCGCTCCGCGAGGAGCCCGTAGATGGCGAACCCCGCCTCGGAGAGGCCCGCCTTCTCCGCCGCCTCGGCGGGGCTGCGCGCCTCTTTCCTCAGTGCCTCGAAAAGCCGGAGCTGCTCGGCGGCGTCGATGCGCTTCGCCTTGCGGTCGGCGATGATCTGCTCGAGCCGCTCGCGGAGCGAGCTGTAGAACGCCGGGTTCTCGTCCAGCTTCACATGGATCTCGTGCCGGATGGCGTGCTCCATCTCGCTCGCGCGCGCCTCGTCCGACTTGAGCGCCTTCAGCTTCTCCTCGAACTCGGGCGTGAAGAGCGAGACTTGCTTCACGAGAATCTGGATGCCCTCGGCAAAGACCGCCTCTTCGATGAGCTTCTTCACCTTGGCGCCGCAGTCGGAGATGTCGATCTTGTCGTCGCGGTAGCGCACGGCCGCGACCTCCCGGATCTTCCCCAGCCAGCGGACGTCATCGACGTACGGCATCGCGCGCGTGTCGGGCAGCATCATGTCGAGGCTCTGCGCGAGCTTCTTGAACGCCGCTGCGAACTCCGCTCGCACGTCCTCCGGCGCCAGCACCGCGACGCACGCCTCGAGATCGTCCTTGTCCTTCACCCGAATGAAGAATCGGAGCGCGTTCGCGTGGCGCGCCTGCAGCCGCGGCAGCTCGTCGTCCTTCGGGACCATCGCGCCCTTCACGTCGGATGGCGAGAAGATCGCGAGCGCCTCGGTCAGCGCCTCCGACACACCCCAGTAGTCCACGATGAGCCCGTAGGTCTTGTCGTCCGCCGTGCGGTTCACCCGCGCGATGGCCTGTAGCAGCGTGTGCTCCTTGAGCGGCGAATCGAGGTACATCACCTGCTCGACCGGCGCATCGAACCCGGTGAGGAGCATGTCGCAGACGACCAGGATCTTCAGCGGATCGTCCTTGTCGAGGAACCGCTTGATGAGGTCCTTTCGCTCCTCGTCGCTCTTGTGGTGCCGGACCAGGTGCTCCGCGTCCTTGTTCGTCCCCGACATGATGACCGCCGACTGCGGACCGTTGAGCCGGTCGAGCGCCTCCTTGTAGAGGACCGCGATCTCGCGCGTGCAGCCGACGACCTGCGCCTTGAACCCGTTCGGGCCGATGTACTTCGTGTAATGGTCGATGATGTCGAGCGCGATCGCCTCGATCCGCTTCGGCGCGCCCGCGAGCGTCTGCTCCGAGCCGTACTTCTTCTTGATCGCCTCGCGCTCCTCCTTGCTCCGGTCGGCGAAGATGCGATCGAAGAGCGCGTCGAGCGTGTTACCCACGATGCGAAGCTCCGCCAGCCGCCCCTCGTAAAAGATCGGCACCGTCGCGCCGTCCGCCACCGCCTGCTCGATGGTGTACGTGTCGATGTACGGACCGAACGTCGAGAGCGTCGACCGATCGTTCTTGTCGATGGGCGTCCCGGTGAACCCGAAGAACGCCGCGTTCGGCAGCGCCTTGCGCATGTTCCCGGCGAGGCCCCCGTATTGCGTGCGGTGCGCCTCGTCCGTCAGCACGAAGATGTTCTGCGCATCGTTCAGCACCGGGTACTCCTCCCGAGCCACCCTTCGCTTCTTCGGGTCCCCCGTCCCCGCCAGCTCCTGGAACTTCTGCACCGTCGTGAGGATGGTGTCGCCGGTCGGTCCTGAGAGCAGGTGCCGCAGCTCCCGCACGCTCGCCGCCTGCAGCGGATTGGGGAACCCGCACGCGCGGAACGTCCGCGTGATCTGCTCGTCGAGGTCCTTCCGATCGGTTACGAGGACCAGCGTCGGCTTCTCGTGCAGCGGATCGCGCCGCAGCTTCAGCGCCAGCCACAACATCGTCAGGCTCTTGCCCGACCCCTGCGTGTGCCACACCACGCCGCCCCGATCGCTCGGCGCCTTCGCCTTCCTCGCGCGCTCGATCGCCTTGTTCACCGCCAGGAACTGCTGGTACCGGCAGAGCTTCCGGATCGTCCGCCCCGTCGCCGCGTCCCGCTCGAACACCACGAAGTTCCGCACCAGGTCGAGAAGGTTCCCCCGCGCGAAGAGCCCCGCCAGCGTCACGTCCTGCGCCGTCGGCTCGCGGCCAATCGCCGCCCCTAGCTGCGCCGCCGTCAGCGGCCACGGCGTCTTCCACTCCGCGAAGAACCGATGCGGCGTCGTCACCGTCCCGTACGCCGCCGCCTGCCCGCACGCCACCACCAGCACCTGCGCCGTCTCGAAGAGCCGCGGTATCCCCAGCTCCCGGTACCGATCATCCAGCTCCTGGTAGCGCACCAGCTGCTCGATCGCCTCCTGACGCCACCCCTCCCCCAACGTCGGGCTCTTGCACTCGATGACGCCCAGCGGGATCCCGTTCACGAGCACCACGACGTCCGGCCGGCAGTGCTTCTTCACCCCCTTCACTGAGTACTGCCGCGTCACCACCCATTCGTTGTTCTCCGGATTGTCGAAATCGAAGAACCACACATCCCGCGACGCCTCCCCGTCCTGCTCGACGGCCTTCCCGAACGTCAGCGGCGTGTACACCTTCTCGCTCGCCTCCAGCAGGCTCGCCGCCGGCACGTTCGACACCGAGCGCGCCACCTTCCGGGCATTGTCCTCCGACAGCCACGGGTTCAGACGCCGCAGCGCCTTCACGAGTCGCCCCGTGAGCACCGTCTCCTTCAGGCTTTCGCGCTCGGCTTCAAGGACCTCCGGCGCGACGTACGTGTAGCCCAGCTTCTCCAGTAGCTCGACCGCGGGGTTCTCGGAGAGGTTGACCTCGTTCCAGTCGCGGCCGTGGGTGCTCATGCCTTCCTCCCCTTGAACCTTGCGTGCTCCCAGAGCCCGAGGATGGCATCAGCCTCGGCTTCGTCGAGAATCGGGCTGGTCTTCGGCTTCGGCCAGCTCGAGAGAGACCCCGAGCGGGGCAGACTCCGCCGCAGCATGGCCCAGCTCACGGTCTTTGCGTTACTCGGCGACTCTCTCAGAACGAGGTACCGTCGCTTGCCCCCTCCACGCGGATAGCTCTCGACCCCAAGGCATCGCGCGGGCGGGTACACGTCGAACCCGCGCTCGGATCGGATGCACGTGATCAACTGGTCTCCCACCCGGAGTCGATCGAAGAATCCGAGCCGCCTCGCGTAATGCGAGTAGCCGACCTCGCAGCGTTCGTAGTCGCGGAGGCGCTTTCTTGCCTTGCGAGTGACGCGAGCCTCCTTCTCCGCCTCGACCTCGGGGAGGTCAGCGTAGTGAAGGCCCCCGAGGATCCACAGCTTCGCCTGTCTCAGCTTGGCGCGACTTCGCCCGCGCTCGGCCGCGCCTGGTAAGAACCGGGGGGGGCGGTACTCGGCAATGCACTTCTCGAGGTAGAGCTTACGCACCGGCTCCGTGCACAGTCGCTCGAGCGTGTCCCTCGCGCGACGAACCGCCGCCGGGTCGTCGGTGAGCACGGCGGCTTCGTCCAGGTAGTCGCGTGCGTGCTTCGAGATGTTGGACGACCCCGCGATTACCACCGGGTCGATCACGAAGAACTTCGCGTGCAGCCCCGCGCGTGAGAAGACCTCGACACCCTTGTCCAGCAGCTTCTTCACCTCGCGAGGGTCCGTCGTCCCGGACCGCACCGCCTTCAAGCTCATGTCCACCACGAGCTTGTCGCCCTTCTTCAAGGGCACCAGCTTGCTCGCGCCCGCGCCCAGATACGCCACAGCCGCGAGCGTCCGCTTCGCCTTCGCCACCCGCTCGGTCAGCTCGGACCACAGGCTCTCGTTGAAGAGGAAGCGCGACGCCATCAGGCGGCGTCCTCGTCGGGTTTGACCCGGACCTCGCCGGTCAGGAGGACGGAGATGAGGGCTGCCTTTGAGGCGACCAATGGCTCAAGCGCGCAGCGCTCAACCCGAATCCGGATCTCAACAGCTTCAATTGCGTCGACGATGGCCTCCTGCTCGGCCACCGGCGGAAGGGGGATCCGAATTGCCTCACAGAGTGCTCTGTTCAAGTAAGGGATAGTCGTCTGACCTGCGAGCGCTTGCATCTGTGCCGTCGAATGTTGAAGGCAGAAGCACACGTAAAGAGGATGCGCGGCCGGCCCACACACGAACCCATGAAGCTGCTGATTTGTCATCAACTCGCGCTCGGCCATTGACGCGATCCCGAACCTTCCAACGCAGCTCAGAAGAACGGCTCCTGCGGGCACTGCTTTGCCACCACAAGCAGCCATGACGTCCCGCGAAACGCGCAGGCCGGCTAATGAGTCCGAAACGCGGCTCGAAGCAAGGTCTGAAACGGTAATCCATGGAATGTCGCCGCCAAAGCTGGAGGGCTTATTGCGTCCGGGAACGATACTTCGAGCGATCGAACCAAGCGCAACAATGTTCCAGCTCTCCGGCACCTCCCCGATCTCCGTCTGCTTGAACCTCGTGTGCCGCCCCGGAAGCCCGCGCGTCAGCAACTCGGCCATCATGGCCTTCTTCACGACCTGAAGCTGGTCGATGACCGCCTGCGAGGCCTCGATGGCGTCGTCGACCGAGGAGAGGACGGCGGCGATCTTTCGCTGCTCGCCGAGGGGGGGCAGAGGTAGCCGGAAGCTGCCGAGATCAGCTCGATTGAGGCTCGCCTGATTAACGGCCCTTTTCGACCGATTCTCGAAGAACTGCTTCGCCGACGTACTCGAAAGGACGTAGTAGCCATAGAGGTCGTCGATCGTCGACTTATCGAACCGCACGAGCATTAAGTTCATGCCGTGGTACAGCGGCGGCCCTCCGCTGTACCGGGCGAGCTTCCCAATATGAGCCACACTGTTGATGTGGCTAAGCAACAAATCGCCCGCCTCGAGGCGAAATGGGGCCATTTCTTGAGCGGATGCGTCAACGTAGCGCACCCGGGCCGGGTCAATTCGACCGGTGGCGATGGTCTCGATCCGCGTAACCGGAACGCCGCGCCCATCACTGTTCTGCTCGGCTGTCGTACCATTCTTTAGCGCGACTACCAACGTGGAGAGCGGCGCGTGCTGCCAGTCGGTCGGCAGAGGCCCAATATCGGATCGGTCACGCATCAGTGATACCCGAGCTCCTTCAGGTACGCGTTCATCCGCGCCTCCGCCTCGCCTCGCGCCTTCTCGAGCTCCCGCAGCTTCGCGAGCGCGTGGGCGACGTCCACCTTCTCGGCGGCCTCGGCGGTCTCGACGTAGCGGCTGATGTTGAGGTTGAAGTCGTTCTTCTCGATCTCGTCGAGGGCGACGACGCGCGCGTACCTGTCGACGTCCTTGAACGCGTGGAAGGTGGCGGCGATCTTCTCGACGTCCTCCTCACGAAGATAGTTCTGCGCGGTGCCCTCCTTGAAGCCGCGCGAGGCCTCGATGAAGAGGACCTTCTTCTTGCGGCCGGCTGCCTTCGCCTTGTTGAAGACCAGGACGGCGGCGGGGATGCCGGTTCCGTAGAAGAGGTTCGTGGGCAGGCCGATAACCGCCTCGACGAGGTCGCGCTGCAGGAGCCCCTTGCGGATCTCGCCCTCGGCGGCGCCGCGGAAGAGGACCCCGTGCGGCATGACGACGCCGACCATTCCGCTGCGGTTGGCAGTCGCGACCATGTGCTGCACGAACGCGAGATCGCCCTTGGTCTTGGGCGGGACGCCGAACTCGAAGCGGCCGTAGGGGTCGTGCTCTGCGGTCTCGCGTCCCCACTCGTCGAGGGAGAACGGCGGGTTCGCGATCACACGGTCGAAGAGCATCAGGCCATCCCCATCGCGCAGCTTGGGGTCGCGGATCGTGTCGCCCTTCTCGATGCGCGCGTCCGGCAGGCCGTGCAGGAGCATATTCATCTTGCAGATGGCCCACGTGCCGAGGTTCTTCTCCTGGCCGAAGAGGGAGAGGTTCGTCGGGTTCTGGCCGTGGCGATCGAGGTAGTGGGCGCACTCGATGAGCATGCCGCCGGAGCCGCACGTCGGGTCGCAGATGCGCATGCCCTCCTTCGGCTGGAGCAGCTCCACGATGAGGCGCACGACCATGCGCGGCGTGTAGAACTCCCCGCCCTTCTTACCGGCGTCGTCGGCGAACTTCTCGATCAGGTACTCGTACGCCCGCCCGAGCATGTCCGGCTCCGAGAGGCTCGCGTTGCGCAGGTCGAGCCGCGCGAAGTGCTGCACCAGCTTCCCGAGCACCACGTCCCGGTTCCGCGCGTCACCCAGCTTCCGCTCGTCGTTGAAGTCGATCCCCGCGAGCACCCCCTCGAGCTTCGCGTTCTTCTCCTCCAGCTCCGCCGCCGCCTTGTTCAGCGCCTCCCCAATGTTTGTCGCCACCTTCTGGATCTCGGACCACCGCGCCCGCTTCGGCACGAAGAAGTCGTGCTCGTCCGGATCCTCCGGGTTCGCCGACGCGTTCCCCTTCAGCGCCTCGACCTCCTCGTCGAACCGGTCCGACAGCCGCTTCAGGAAGAGGAACCCGAAGATGAACCCCTTGTAGTCCGACGAGTCGATCGACCCCCGCAGGATGTCCGCCGCCGACCACAGGTACCGCTCCAGCCGCTCCGTCGTAAGCTTGTCGCCGGGGCTCAGCTCCACCGCAGGCGCCGCCGACCCGTTCGCAGCCTTCGCGGTCGGCGCCGCCTTCCCGGCGGGTGCGGCCGCCGCCCCGTTCACCAGGCGCGCGATGATGTCGGCCTTGGCCTTCCCGCTGTCGTCCAGGTTGAACGCTCGGCACAGCTCCTTCAGCCGGTCCCGCGAGAGCGGCTCGAGGATGTCCTCCGGCTTCAGGGAGCGCGCCTTGGCGAGGACCTCGAGCACGGCGTCCTTCTTGCGGCGGTCGTCGGCCTGCAGGTCTTGCGCGTCGAGGATGGAGAGGAGCTCGTCGCGGGTCAGAGCTTCGAGGAGTTCGCGCTTTGCGGGCATGATGAATCGGGGCGAGGGTACGCGGCGACTCTGACCGGATCAAGACGCCCCCTGGCGAGAAATCTACTTTTGCTCGGCAACCAACTACAGCAATTGGCGAGCTGCGCGGACACGAGACGGAGTAAGGCGAAATGGTTGACAGGGCGCAAGGAGTTTCCGATCATCTCCAGCATGGGGAGAATCATGTGTCCACCGGACCAATGGGAAGAAGCACGACGAAGGGTGCACCGGCCGGTACACGGTGTTCAGCAGGGCAGCCGGGAGCTGGTCTCCAGCGCTGCCCAAGCCGAGAAGCGATTGCGCAAAAGAAGTGCGCTAATCTCGGTGTTTGCCTTTCTGGCTATGGCTCCAGGCTGCGCCATCAAGACGCATACCACCGTAGTTGAGCAGCCTGACCCCGAACGGCCGCACGAAACAGGCGAGGTCAAGACGGTAGCCCAGAGCTTCACCCAAAACGTGCTTGACGACACTCTCGTCGTGACAGCTACGGAATACACGCTGTGCCAACCCACCGAAACCATCCCGATGCGAAGTGTTGTCACTCAGCGGCGCTCGCTAGAGGGCAGCACCCTCACATGGACCGTGATCGCTGGGGTCACTGGGGCAATTGCGGCCACGGGCGGAATCGTCGCTTTGGCTGCCCCGTGCGTATTCTTCGAAGCGTCTGAGAAATGTGACAAGACTCAGGCGCGGGCTCTGGGCGGTGCCGCGCTAGGCACCGGTGTCGCCTTGTCGGTACCCGTGATTGTGAACGGCGTGCGCGCGCAAGACACAGTCGAGCTTGCACCCGCGCCGCCGAGGCAAGAGCTGCGGGGACAGGCGCGTGAATGCGAGGCACGACCGCTCGAAGGCACCAGCGTTACCCTGCAAGTCCTGGGGGGCTCCTTTCGCACGAGTTCCACGACGAATGCGACTGGCGACGCGGAGTTCGACCTCTCCGCGATTCCGTGGAACCTGTCGGATGAGCGAGGCTTCATTGTGACGTCGGTAAACGGCAAGCACGTCGGAGCCCTAGCAATTTCGGAAGTACCCTCGTTCGCTCGGTTCGCAACTTTCGAACGTGACCGCCGGGCTGCGTTGGCTGCAGAAAGACGAGCTGAAGCCGAAGCGGAAGCGCTGAGATTGCAGGAGGAACGAGAGCAACGGCTACAAAAGCGTCTTCGCGATAGCGCGACATGGACAAGGATGTCGGTGCTTGAAGCGCAAAGAGAGTTCACGAACCTGTTTTCGATAATCGAACGGGCAAAGAGTCTGCAGAACTCCTTTGACTTCTCGGCGCTCGTATTTCTCGGCAGCCCGTGCGGGTCACGATTATTGCTCGGCGCGATGTTCGGGATGGCTGACGTGAAACGTACCCAGGAAAGCATTGATAAGTGCAGTGCATTCCTTGACACATTGTTCGCTCCGGACGTGGTCTTCGTGCCGGGGCGAGACGAAGTTCGGGTTTCACCAAAGATCGCTAAACTCTTCGCAGAAGCGCGTCGGATACAACCAAAGCTCGAAAAAGCGGAGTTCGCGTCGTGCGTTCTGAAGTGTCTAAGGGCCACCGTGAATGCCACGAACGATCACTGCCAGGCCAAGTGTCTCTGAACGTCACCCAGTTTCGCCCGTGACGCCCGCTGTCGATTCGTGTTCCCCCCCGCCTCGGGATCATCGTCCCGCCCTTCGGGAGCACGAGCAGAACCACGACGCGCTCGCCGCCCGATGCGAACCCACCAGCGGGAGCGCACGTCGATGGACTGAGCCGGCAGGAGCGCGATCGCGGACACGCCGGTCATGTTACCGCGCCTGCCTCGTGGCCCGCGTCCCCCACACGCGGCCCACGGCCGCCTGGACGATCGGCTCGGCGGGCGTGAGCGTGTCGACGAGGTCGGCCACGCGTCGCGCGCCCTCCTCGGCCTGCTCCCAGGCGGCGCGGTGCCCCATGGTGCCGGGGGCGGAGCCCGCGAGCGAGAGCGCGTTGTGCAGGAGCTTCCCGACTCGCTCGATCCGCGCGAGCTCCGCCCGGCTCGCCCCGCCCCGCCGCTCGGCCTCGTACGCGGACCGCACGATCCCGAGGAGATCGCGAATCGCATCGACAGGAAGGGGCTCGTCGCGGCGCGGCAGCACGGGATGCACGACAGCCCTGCGGGTGCGCGCCGCAACGCCTGATCTCGCCGGGCTCGGTCAGAAGAGGTCCCGGATCCCTTTGCTCACGCGGCTGCGGATCGGAGCGCAGCCCGGCGGACGGCCTCCGAGCGCCGCGCCACGCTCGAACGCTCCCCGCTCAGCGAGCGCAGCGCCCCCAACCCCCTCCCCAACCTCTCCACCGCCCTCCCGTACCGCCGCCACACGTCGTGGTACGCGACACCCAGCGCGCGCGCGACGTCGGCGATCGACCTCTCCTCGATGGCGACCATCTCGACGATCGCGCGGTCGACGTCGCCGAGCTCCCCGAGCCCACGCTCGATGCGCTCGCGAACGATGCGCCGCAGCTCCGCTTCCGCAACCTGGTCCTCCGGCGTGTCCGGGATCAAGGCGAGCGCGACGAGCGATCCGCCTGCGGCGAAGTACCGTGCGCCGCGCTTCTCTTCGTGAAGGTCGGCCTGGCGTAGCGCCTGGATGAGGCGGACGGCGCCGGTCTGGATGGCGAGGATGCGCTTGCTCTCGCGGCGTTCGCGGAGGGCGTGGTCGATCATGGCGCCGCGCGCGCGGGGGTGGACGAAGGAGAGGAAGGTGGCGTGCCTGTCGGGCTCGTAGAGGGGGGCGAGGTTGAGCGCGGTCTCGAGGGCGATCTGGTGGAGGTCGTCGATGTCCGCGCGGTGAGCCTTGGCGATGGTCCTGGCGATCTTGCGCAGAGGCTTGTCGACGTTGGCGAGGAGGGCGTCGACGGGACGCACGCGGATGTGACTGGCGGACATGACTCTTGTGTCGCGACCAGCTCGCAGCCGAGGACACGAAAAAGCGTGGTGACGATTTTCTGCAAAACCGGACCCGGGAAACCCGATCACGTCTTTGTAGGCGACGGAGCCTGACGGGCCGCCGCCGAGAGTGGGGCTTTCCCCGGGGAAAGGCGCAAATGCGCCTGTCTACGACCCGACGCATCGCGGAGGGCGCATTTGCGCCTGTTTGCGGCGCGGCGCGTCGGAAACGGGCCGCATTTTCGCCCTCGGGGAACGCTCGGTGCTGAATCGGGGCGCATTTGCGCCCTTTCTTGACGCGAAGCATCCCAGACCGGGCGCGTTTGCGCCCTTCCGAGAGCCACCGGTCGTTTCCGGGGCGCATTTGCGCCCGGGAGAGCCGGGGGCGTGTGCGTGAAACCCGAAAACGCGCGTGGTCGCGAAGGCCACGCCATGTCCGGAGCCGAACATGAGCATGTCGTCCCCTTCGTCCGCTGCCCCGAGCCTCCCCTACCAGGAGGCGCTGGCAGCCGTCCGCAGCGAGCTCGAGGCGATGAAGCCGGAGGAGCTCGTCACCATCAACTTCCCCATCCCGCCCACCGTGGTCGCGGTGCTCGGCAGCATGCCGGAGCTGAAGAGCTTCCGCGAAGACATCGCGCGCGAGCTGCCGCGCTTCGAGATGAAGAACCTCGACAACCTCGACCTCTACGCGCGCGCCGCGGGGCAGGCGCACGCGGAGTACGTCCTCGCCTCTGCTCCGAGCGAGCCAATCGCGGAGATGTTCGAGGAGCTCACGAAGATTCGCGCGCTCCTCTACGCCGACGTGAACGTCCTCGCGATGCGCAACCTGGTCGACGCCAGCAAGCTCAAGGAGCTGAAGGGCCCGGCCGGGTACAAAAACGTGACGTTCGACGTGCTCGCGCTCATCGCGCTCCTGCGCAAGAGCTGGGCAGCCGTCGCGTCGAAGACGGGCGTGTCGGCGGCCGACCTCGATCATGCAGAGCGGCTCTGTCATCAACTGAACCTCGCGGTCGGTCTGAAGGAGCAGGGCTCGGCCGCGAAGACCGAGGCAGCGGAGACGCGGCTCCGCGCGGTCTCGCTCTTCATGAACGCGTACAACCAGGTGCGTCGCGCCCTCACCTACCTCCGGTGGGACGAGGGTGATCTCGAGAGCATCCTGCCCGCCCTCTTCAACGGCCGGTACAAGGGCACGGCCAAGACCGAGGCGGAGGAGCCCGCCTCCCCCATCACCCCGACGCCCGCGCAGCCGGGCACGAACGGCGCTGCCGCGCCGGCAGGGCCCATCACGGCCGCGTCGATCCTGAACAGCGACCCGCTCGAGACGTGACAGAACCGTCACGCCGGAACGACCCATGAAACCGTCGCTCTACCTCGGCGTGTCGCGGCCGATGCGCGGGGAGGCGCAAGCTTCCCCGTGGCATCTTCCCGCCCACCACCTCGTCACGCACGGGGTGGTGGTCGGGATGACCGGCAGCGGCAAGACAGGCCTCGTCACCGTATTGGTGGAGGAGGCGCTCCGCGCGTCCATTCCGGTGATCGCCATCGACATCAAAGGCGATCTCCCGAACCTCCTGCTCGCGTTTCCGAACTTCGAGATGGAGGCCGTCCGGCCTTGGATCCCACAACACGAGCGCGCGGATGAGACCGACGCCGATGCCCTGAAGCTCGCGGCTGACCGCGAGGCTGGCCTCGAAGCGTTCGGCATCGGCGAGCAGGAGATCGTCGACTACGCCGCGCGCACGCACGTTCGGGTCATCACGCCCGGTGCGGACGCGGGTGAGCTCTTGCACGTGCTCTCCGCGCTCGAGCGCCGGTCCGCTCGATGGACGGAGGACCCCGACGGCGCGCGGGCGTCGCTCTCGGCGGCCATCTCGCTCGTCTTGCGTTTGCTCGGGCGCGATCCCGATCCGGCGCGGAGCCGCGAGCACGTACTCCTCTCGGTCATCGCCGAGCGGCGCCTCGCGAACGGGCAGCCCGCCGATCTCGCCGCGCTCATGCCGGAGATCGTCGAGCCGCCGTTCCAGTCGATCGGCGCGCTGACCGTGAACGACTTCATGCCGAAGCGCGCCCGCAAGGAGCTCGCGTCGGCCGTGAACAACCTCCTCGCGTCGCCGACGTTCGCGAGCTGGCGACAAGGCGCGACGCTCGACGTCGGCGCGTGGATGCAGCCGGTCAATGGCCGGACGCCCGCCACCATCATCAGCGTCGCCCACCTCGACGACGACGAACGCGCGCTCGTGCTCGGCGTGGTGCTCGAGGAGATCCTCTCCTGGGTGCGCGGCCTCCCCGGCTCGCAACGCCTTCGCGCGCTCGTCGTATTCGACGAGACGTATGGCTTCCTGCCGCCCCACCCCGCCGCGCCGCCAACCAAGCGACCGCTCGTGGCGCTCATGAAGCAAGCGCGCGCGTACGGCGTCGGCGTCGTCATCGCCACCCAGAACCCGATGGACCTCGACTACCGCGCCCTCAGCAACGCAGGCCTCTGGTGCCTCGGCAGGCTCCAGACCGACGCCGACCGCGAGCGCGTCATCGAAGGCATCGCCAACGAGTCCGGCCAGGGCGGCAGCGCCGAAGAGATCGCCGCCGTCCTCAAGAAGCTCAAGCCCCGGTGGTTCCTCGTCCGCGACGCCCAGGCCGGCGGCCACACGCACTTCCTCCAACCGCGGTGGGCCATCTCCTTTCTGAGAGGCCCCATGACCAGGCACGAGATCCGCGCCGCCCGCCGCCAACAAGGAGCCCAGCCATGACCTACGATTCTGTCAGCCGAGAGGAGTTTCGCGTCGCGTGGGAGATCGTCGAGGAAGCCCTCGAGGACATGCAGGACATGCTCCGCGGGGTTGAGCTCGACGAGAGCCGCATGCGGAAGCACCTGATGAACAGGCTCTTGTGGACGGAGGCGGGGAGGGAGATTTTGAGGGGGGTGATGGGGGTGGATGCGAGCTGAATTGCACCAAGCCTGCGCCAACCGCCCCCCTTTCATGATTCGTGGTAGGCCGCTACTTCACCTCGAAGACTTCTCCAGCACCGTAGCGCTTCCCATTCTTCTCCATTGCGAAGTTCACAAGCGGGTGCTTCATCGTCACCTTCTTGACCTTAGGCTTGCCCTCATAGCCGACCGGATCCCACAGCGTGACGCACGACTCACCGGGCCCGAGCTTCCCCTCGCGACAGCTTTCTCCGGAGCGCTTGACTTCGCTGTCGTCGTTCATCGTGTAGACCTTGTCTTCGACGCCGACATCGTAATACGGCTTATCGGAGGTGTTCGTGACCCGCCAACGAACGCCCCATCCGTCATCTCTCACCTCGTACTCCAGCGTCATGACCTCGTGCACGCCATTGCGAAACGATGCGAAACCCCTGTAACCGGCGTGCACCACCGCAGCGAACGCGAGCAACGCGCCGCCCACCGCACTGGCCAAGAAGAAGCGCAACCGAGACGACTCAACACTCATGCTCTACCTCCGATGGGCCAGGTCACAAGAACAGCCGGCACTTAACATCAACGCAGCCAAGAATCGGGCAGTCCGATCGGCACCCTCAACGCACGCACACAAGCAAGACGCAACTCACTCCGATGTTTCTGATTGGAGCCCTCGACGGGACGAAGCGGAACACGCGAGACGTAACCGTCTGGCCTGCCCCGTTCTTGCGCCGTCGCGGGTTGTCGCCTGCGATCGCGCGGCATGAAGAAGACACGGCGCACGAGGGCATGGTGGCAAGCGACGGTGGCGCGGTGGCGTCGGAGCGGAACGACCGCCGAGACGTTCGCGAAGGGAGCGGGCGTCAAGGCCGGGACGCTCAGGTGGTGGTCGTACGAGCTTGCGCGTGATACCGGTGCGAAGCACGGGTCGACGGCGATTGTGCCGATCGAAATCGCGGTCCCCGGCGCGCCGGCGACCCCGCCACCCCGCATTATCGAAGTTGTCGCTGGCGGCGCGCTCGTTCGCGTCGAGACCGGCACCGACGTCGCCTACATCGCAGCGCTTGTGCGCGCGCTCGGCTGACGAATGCTCGCGCTCTCCGCTTCGGCGCGCGTCTACGTCGCCTCGGCCCCCGTCGACATGCGCCGCGGTCACGACGGGCTGTTCGCGATCATTCAGAGCTGGGGGCTCGACCCCTTCAGCGGCGACCTCTTCGGCTTCATCGGCAAGCGGCGCGACCGGGTGAAGATCTTGGTCTGGCATCGGGGCGGGTTCGTGCTGCTTTACAAGCGTCTGGAGAAGGGACGCTTCCGCCTGCCCGTGGTCAGGAGCGGCGATGATCGCGCCGTTCTCGACGCGACGGAGCTCACGATGCTGCTCGATGGTATCGACCTCGCGCACGTGCGACGGCCCTCGCTCTGGGCTCCGCCTGCGACGCGATGACGCTATGTGATCACACGTGATCATATGCGATTGGGGATCGACACTCCGGGCCGCTCGTGATCGAACGCCGTCATCGACGACTTCTTCTTGTGGGCCGGGCGCCATTACGCCCACGCGCTCCCGAAGAGTCCGTGGGCCGCCGCGCTCGGCTACGCGATCAATCAGCGCGAGCGTCTCGAGCTCTTCCTCACCGATCCGCGAATCCCATTGCACAACAACGCCTCCGGGCGGCGGCTACGAGTCGTGGCCCTCGGCCGGAAGAACTTTCTCTTCGTCGGGCATCCTCGTGCCGGAAGAAACATCGCCGCGCTCTACTCGCTCGTTGCGTCCTGCATCGCGAACGGCGTCGAGCCCACCGAGTACCTGACCGACGTCCTCGCGCGCGTCCGCGACGCCAGGACCGATGACGAGCTCGACGCCCTGTTGCCCGACCGCTGGAGCCGGGCCGGCACCGACGTCCCGGAATCATAGGTCGGCCCGGCGCTCAAGAACGGGGCAGGTCCGACGGTTACCGCGAGACCACCCAACAGCATCTGTTTTCGCAGCCACGTCGAGGACATTGGCATCACATCACTGATGTACTCCGCTCGATTTATATTGACGGGGCACAAGGGGCATCGACGACAGCTTCTGCCGCCCGAGAAGGTGACGCGGAGGACTCAAGCTCCAGAAGCTCGGTCTTGGCGTTTCTCGTCGAGTCGTGCCAGGCCGCCTCAACTGGCACCTTGGGACCATCGCTGCTCCCGACCCGGTGAACGGGTACCACGAAGAAGGATCACCGACTGCTCATCAAGGAGCTCCGCCGAGATACGTCCAATTGCCAACAGAGCATTGCCTCACCTTTTCGAAACAGGCAGGGTTATCGACGTCCTCAGGTTGACCCGGGATGCAGCAAATCCAGACACATCCGGGCCGATCCAATCGCCGACGCTCCGCCTCCTCGCAGCTCACCTGCGCACGAAATTGACCGTTCTGGGTATGAACGATAACCGCCTGTTCGCCAGACATTAGGGCCACTTGGCCATTCACGATTGGTACCAGTTTCCCATTCACTGCGACGCGCGTAACGCTGCTAGGATCAATCGAAAGCGCAAAACTGCTCGCCACTGCCGCGGCAGACGGATGCGCCTTCGCCAACCTCCCCGGGTTCTTCGCGCGTCTTCCCTTCTTCTTTGCGACCTTGCCACCTGATGTTGCTGCGACACTATCTACTGGAGCTCCGCGCGCGGATCCTCCATACGTTGGAGTGCTCCAGAAGGCTGAATCGGCCGTATCATCGCGACGTTGGTCCGCAACCTGCGCCAGTCGGTCGAACGGTGCCTCGGGCCACTCGATAAAGACAGGCTGTATGTCTGTGACCTCCACCTCATCGGCAGTGGCCCAGGCTGCCCTCAGTTGTTCACCGACGGTGGCATCCGGTCCGAGGGTGCAGTGCCTAAAGCATCTCACTTCTTCGAACCAGGAATCCCAATCCGGGCTTCCGGGGACAGCAAACTCCTGCGCTTTCCCGGGCGGCTCGATCAAGTCTGGGGATATGTACAGCCGCCCTTTGGCGAAGCTCGTCCCTCTCTTGGCGAAGGTAACGCTTGCCTCCAGGATAATGTCCAGTGGTGCGGTCGCTTGTATCTGCCCAACCAGGTCGGGCTCGTTCTTCTTGAGCCACGTTCGGTCCACGCGTAGCCCGCTCGAGGCTACCCAGGCTGGCTGCTGCAAGAGACTGCAGGGTCGCAGTTTGATCAAGTACTCCTCAACCGGCTCATCAAGCAACGTCCAGAACGCGTAGGAGAGCTCGATCCCGCAGAAGACGCGGTGTGGATCCGTCACCGCGTTCTGGCCTAGCATCCCCCGCCAAGACATGACCGGCCAGACAACCTTTCCCTTCTGCGCTTTCGCCGGGGTAGCGCGAGCTGCGCCGGGATAGCCAAGGGCAACAGCAAGACAGATTCCTGAAGCGACGATTCTTAGCGAAGACGGAATGCTACGCTCCACGATTCCACCTCTTGCGCTTACCATTGGAATGACAACCTCGTTGTCGGCCCCGCCGTTATTGCGATCAGTGCGGCATTGGCTTTTTGCTTAGCGTCGACCCCTCTTGAGATTTGGAGCGTTCCGCCCAACACCAACCCGAGGCCGATGGCTCCCATGCCACCCGCCAGACCGAAGTCGGCGGGCTCAAGATCGAATGGTTGTGTCAGCGCTACCGCAACGCCGCCGGCCATGGCCCCAATGCCACCGACCGCAAGCGCAGACCCGATCCCGAACTTGATCGCGGCCTGCGCTTCGAACTCTGCGGATCGTGCGCGTGCGCTCTCCGCCATCATCTGGCTCCGACGCACAACGGCGGCACGCGCGTCTTCAATCAGAACGGGCACCATTGCTGCGCGTCTGTGCAAAGGATACCGAGTTGCGCACAGGCTCAACTCCTGAATCGCTTCGTCCAATCCAGAACCGGACCCCGCGCTTGCTGCGCGATCAACTCGCGCGTTGGCCTCCTCAAAACACAGATCTTGCCTGCGCCGCTCCTCGTCGGCTTCACTCTCGCGTTCCGCCGCCTCTAGAGTTTGCTTCCTCCTCTCTGCCTGTTTCGCAGCTTCGAGCGAGGCCGCACTTGCTTGCAAGGCATCGCGAGCTGCCCTCGCGAGTTCCTCCAGTTCCGACGCGATTGCCGAGTCCGGCTGGCCCAAACTCCTCCAGTTCTCATACTCCCGGATCGTTGCGTCATGCGCATGATTTTCCGCAGCCGCGCGGACGATGTCGGCCTGCAATCGCGGGTTCGTTTGCCCGAGTTTGGTGCGTATTCGCAGAAGCTGTAGCAAAGCATGTTCCGCGTTGCCTGAGCGCAACGCAGCCACTGCTGCTAGGTACTCGCGCCGAACGCTTGCATCGTCCTGGGCATGTGCGCTTCTTGTGAGTGCGATGGCCATGACGGCGGCTGCCGCTCGCGCGTGGCGGATCATGGCTAGGCGCTTCACGCCGGCCTCACCCGAACTGCCCCCGCGGAAGCAACGCCGCGCGAACCCCTGCGCCAATCGCAATCGCTCCGGAGAGCCCACCGACGAACAGGATCCCTGAGCCGCCGAAGAAGACCAAGACGGGAATCAATAACATCACGGCGACGCCAGTCGAGACCAGCGAAGCCAGTGCCCGCTGGCGGCTACGGCGCGCACCGAACTTGTTGGCACGAGCCCACTCTGCCTTTAGTTGCTTCTGCTCCGCTGGTGACAGCTCCATGACGCTCCTTCCCGTTGGTCCCAAGCTCAGGGGCGCTTGGTATCAGCACGAACGGTAACTTCGATCGGCACGGCGGAGAATGTCTGCAGATGCGGACGTCCCGCCCGCGCCTGGGCTATCCCCCCAACTCGAACAACACTCGCGCGGTCTTCTCCGCCTCCACCTCGACCTGCCGCGAGCGCGACGCTCCGCTCTCCGTGGTGCACGTCACGTTCCGCTTGCCAGCCGCCACGGTGATCGCGACGGGCGTTGGCCCGTAGGCCTGGCCGTCGACGGTGACGCTGCAGAAGCCGGGCTTGGCACCGACGCGCAAGGTGCCCGTTCCAATGGGCGCTGAGTGCTCGGGTGTGATGCTGGCGGATGGGGTACCTGGCCGCGAGGCTGGCGATCGACGCTCGCGGATGGGAGCCTGGCTCGCGACCGCGGACGGCCCCGCGGTTGCCGAGGGCGGAGTCGCGGTGGCGGGCACGACGGTCGTGTGGCCCGGGAGCGGGGTGACGCCCATCACGGCAGTTGTGGACGCACCGGGCGCGGAATGCACCTCGGGCGGCGGGGGGCCGGGGTCGACCATCACGCCCCGAAGGACGAACGCGGCCAAGGCGGCAGCGCCCACGGCTGTCGCCAGGGCCGCCAACACGATGGTCCAGTGGAGGCCCTTCTCGGGCTTCGCCCGAAACGACATCGGCTGGGTCGTCGTGTTCGTGGCGGGAGCTCGGCGCGCGACGGGCTCGGGCAGCGGCTTCCGAATGGTGACCGTCTCTCCGTGTTCGCCGTGACCCCCGAGGTCTTCGGTCACCACGGGCTCGGGCAAGGGAGCCGTCACGGCCTGTGTCTCGGGTGGGTTGCTGGACTTCCTCGAAAGCAGGGGAATGGGTCCATGGAGGGTCTCGATCTGCGTCTCGGCCGCCTCGGTTGGATCGTCCGCCAGACCAGCGAAGCTGGGGACATCGATGCGGATGCGTGCGCGCGCCCCGGAGATGACCGGCTCGAGCGCGGCGAGCATGGCTCGGGCGTCGGGGAACCGCTCGCGCTGGTCACGCACGACCGAGCGAGCGAACACGGCATCGAAGCCGTCGGGGATGATGCGGCTGGGTTCGATCTGCGCAGCGCGCTCGCTCGCGGGCGCGAGGGGCTCGAAGAGCACCTCGCGCATGGTTGCCTGGAGGTTTCCGGCCTCCGCCGTTCGCCAGTACGGCTTGCCAACGAACAGATAGAAGTAGAGAAGACCAAGCGCCCAGACGTCCGTCGCTGGGCTGACGACATGGTCTGCGTCGGATTGCTCGGGTGCCATCCAGAGTGGGGTGCCGATCGCGGCGGTGCGGGCGGTCGACACCTCCGCCAGGAGCTTGGCGATCCCGAAGTCGAGCACCTTCACGGTGATCTGCGCACGAGCGCGGCGCGCTCGCGCGAGGAACACGTTTTCAGGCTTGAGATCGCGATGTACGACGCCCACTTCGTGTGCGGCGCACATGGCGTGGAAGAGCTGCTCGGTCACCTCTCGAAGCTCCTCTGGCGTGAGAGGGCCTCCGCGCTCGACGCGCCGCTCGAGGGTCTCCCCCTCGAGGAGCTCCATCACGATGAACGGCACCGATAGCTCGTTGTCCACCCCTGCGGCGACGACCTGGACCACGTGGTCGCTCGGGATGCGCCCCGAGGCCTTTGCCTCCTGCACGAACCGCTCACGTGCCCGGGCGTTCTGCAGGAGCTGCTGGTGCATCAGCTTCAACGCCCGCCGGGTGCCGGTGCTCACCTGCTCCGCGAGGTGCACCGAGCCCATGCCTCCGGACGAGAGGGGTTTCAGGAGGCGATAGTCGCCGCCCAGCACGGTGCCTTCCGGGAGCATCACCGAACGAGGAGCACCGAAGGCTTCGATACCTGCGCGCCGGCTTTGCTGACGAACGACGTCTCGAAGAATGTTTTGGGGGTGAAGCCCAGCCTCTCGAGGCGTCCTTCGTGCCCCCGAGCCACTGCACCGATGATGGCCTGCGCCCCGAGCCCGACCGCCCACCGGCACCGCACCTCGTCGAGCACGTGTGCGAGGCCAAGGCCGCGGTAACCGGGCGCGACGACGAGGCGGTTGAGCGACGCGATTGGCATCCCCTCCACCTCGAGGTCCGGTGGGTACAGGCCGCGATCCGGGACGTCGGCGAAACGATCGTGCAGGGTGAGCCGTGCGCTCGCGACCAATCGGCGACGCTCCCACACGCACCCGTGAATCGCGTTGGCGTCGTGCTCGTCCACGCCCACCGCCCAGGAACGCTCGAGGCCGGGCGGAACCGCAGGCTCAGGGGCCCACGCATCACGACGAAGCTCGAGGAGGATCGCGTGGTCGAGCTCGGAGCCATGCGCGAGGGACAGCCGGAGGTTCCCGAGGAACGGCTCGGCGGCGGCGGTCCGAGCCGCCCCTCCCCTGCTCACGCGCCAGCCCCCTGCTCCAGAGATGACAGCTTCATGACGCTCGTCCCCGCCTGCTCCCAGCTTCTGTTGCGCGGGAGGGATCGGGACAGACGATATGTCCCTGGCGTGCGACGGGGAATGTCTGCAGATGCAGACATTCCCCTCCGTCTAGGAGCCCGCGACTCTCAGGATGCTCGCGATGGTCCCCGGCCCATCCTCCAAGAACAGCCCGTGCCCGACGCCCGGAACGATCTCGAACGCACCATGCCGCGCGGCCGCGGCGATATCTCGTGCGTGGTGCGGGGGCATAGCAAGGTCGACCTCCCCCGTGCGCGCGACCACCGGGCATCGAAGCTCCGCAAGGCGGTGGAGCAGCGAGGGGGCGGTCTCGAGGTCGCGCAGCTCTTCCGCAAGAACCCAGGCCGGCGCACAATCCACCCAGCTCGCCACGACCGCGTCGTCCCCCGGCCTGCGCTTCCGATGGGCTGCCGTGAGGATCCGCCCGGGCAGGACGGGACGGAGATCCTCGCCGGCCTCGAGTAGCTCGGCGAAACCGCGCATTCCGGCTCGTTCCTCGGTGGAGAGGTCGGCGAACCCGGCAAGAACCACGACTGCCGAGGCTGGCCGTCGCAACGCCAGGGAGAGCGCGCGATACCCACCCATCGAGAAGCCCACGAGGATCGGTGCCTCCACGCCTCGCACATCGAGCGCGGCGCAGAGCGCATCCTCGACTGCAACCACGCCGTGTGCCCCTGGGTTGGCACTCGAGCGCCCATACCCAGGAAGATGCGGGACGAGGACCCGGTACGGAGCCAGAGCTGCTGCTACCGCCTCGAGCTCACCCGGCGGAGACGGCAGGCCGTGCAGGAGGACGATCGCGCGGCCCGTTCCCTGGTCAAAGACATGGATCGGCATGGGCATTGGTTAACCCGTCTCGACCAGTGTGCGAAGGTAGCTCGTGCTTGACCAGCAGAACGGCCAGCGAATATCCTCCTGCACCTTAGGTCTATTGCGGGCCGCTCTTGAGCCAAGTGGGGATGAGAAACAGAAAGCTTGCCGCGCTCCTCAGGGATATTGGGAGTGGCCCCCGGAACCTTCCGTTCCACAATCCGTTGGAGGCCTTGGCGAATCTCGAGCCAGCCGAGCGTGCGAGCGTGCGGCAGGCTCACGCCGTTCTGGACAACGCGTGGCTCGAGAAGCGACCGGAGCTTGCGCTACATGATGCGGTCCAGAAACTGGACCCGCAGAGTCGACTCGCCATCTACCCCTGCGCCACGACGGGTGGACCGCACTGGATGGTGCACACCATTACATCTGGTCGGCCGACCGACGAGCCTTTTCGTGCGCAGGAACTGCTTCCGAGCATGCGACTTTACGAGCTCGACAGGAGGGACGCCTTCTCCGATCTCCCCGTCTCATTGGGGCCCCTCCTGGCTCAGCCTCCGGTCGCGACAGTCCCCCCCCTCGACTTCGTGGATGGAATTCTCCTTCCCAATGACGCCCTTCATCAGCTCCGGATGGTCCTCTACCGCGGCAGCCTGGCTCGGCTGTACGTGGGGATGTACCGTCGTCCTCGAGACGCGAGATACGGACTCGCCCACCACGCTCGACTCCTTGCGCTTCGGCCGGCTCTGCGGGACTGGTCGCTAACGGCGACGGCGATCGGGGTCGCTCCACTCGGAGACGGCGCGCTCGCCACGGTCCTCGAGAATCTAGAGCGGCCAGCGCTGCTCGTTCGCGGGCAGAAAGTCGTCTTCGCGAATCGGCCGGGAATGCGGTGCTTGGCCACTGTCCGCGCTTGGGCAGCCAACCGCGAGCGGGCCCCGCGGCCGGGCGTGGTGACTCCGATCGCGCCCGGCGGCTGGCAGCTCGAGCTGGTCATCGTACACACGCCCACATCGAGACACCTTCCCCCCTCGCTGCGCCCCATCTTCGCATTGGTAGCGCAGGGCCTGAGCGACAAGGAGATCGCAACCAGCCTCAACATGCCTCTGACCACGGTCCGCACCTATGTCACCCGCGCGTTCCGAAAGCTCGGCGTCCATGACCGTCGGGAGATCATCCGCTCCATGGCAGAGAAGAATGGGACGGCCTGACCGAAGCCTTCGTGGACTGCTGAGGGATGTCGGCGACGGTCCCCTCGAGCTCCCGTTCCGTAGTGCAGCCCAAGCCTACGCCTGGCTGGGGGGCGACGACCGCGCAAGGGTGAAGCGCGCTCGTGAGCAGATTCGCGCCGCCTGGCTGAAACCCCGGCCGGAGTTTGCGCTTCATGATGCGGTCCACATCGTGGACCCCGAGAGTCGGCTGACTCTCTACCCCTATGCGGGCCCAGGAGGGCCGCAGTGGATCGCGCAGACCTTCACGTCCGACGTGCCGACGGATGAGCCAATCCGCTCCCATGAGCTCCTGCCGAGCATGCGCCTCTACGCTCTCGACCGACGCGACCGCTACTCCAATCGACCAGTCGCCGTCGGTCCTCTGGTGCTTCACCCACCCGTTGTCGTCGAGAACCCTGCGGCCTTCATCGATGCATTGCTACAACCGAACGATGTCCTCCACCAGCTACGAATGATCCTCTATGAGGGCGAGTGCGCCAGCCTGTATGTGGGGCTCTACCGTCGACCGTCGCAGTCCAAGTACGACTTGGCCTCTCATGCACGGTTGCTCGCGCTGCGGCCGGCGCTGTTCGAATGGTCGCGCACGGCGCGTGCCATCGGACTCGCGCCATTGGGCGATGGCGCCTTGGCGACGGTGCTCGAGCAACTCGAACGCCCCGCCCTGCTCGTGCGCGGCGCGCATGTCGTCTTTGCCAATCGAGCCGGTGCCGCCTACGCCCAAAGCACGCAAAGCTGGGCAAGGAACCCCGACCGCGTGCCCCCCCCGGGGGTCGTGACCCCGATCGCACCTGGCGGCCATGCGCTGAAGCTCGTCATTGTTCATGCTCCTGCTCTGTCCGGGCTCCCGCCTTCGCTGCAGCCAGTCCTCGACCTGGTGGCGGAAGGCCTGACCGACAAGGAGATCGCCCTCCGACTCGATATGCCTCTCGCGACGGTCCGAACCTACGTCACGCGTGGATACAAGCGGCTGGGTGTCCACGACAGGCGCGAGCTCATCGTTCAGCTCCGACACCCGCCTCACCACGCCAGAGGAGGACCGTGAAAGCTCGCTTGTTGCGGACCGGCAAAGATCTCTTCGACCTCTCCCCCAAAGACTGGGCCATCTACAACGGCGTCATCGCCTTTCATCGCGTTACGGGCTTATGGCGGTATCCGATCCGAGCGAGCGGAGACCTCGAAACGATGAGCCGCCGTGATCTGATCTACTGGATGTACAAGGCCCAGTACCCCGTAGACCGAGCCTGGAAGGGCTCCGGGCTGGAGGCGTTCTTCGAGAAGCAAGCCACGCTCCGCTGGGCTCTCCCCGCTGACTTCGAGGTAACGAGCTCGATTGCGCTCTCCGCGGTCGGAGACCTGATGGATCACCCGTACCTCGCGGGTTCCGCGGGCGCCCTGTACGAGAGGGTAGCCGACCGGATATTCGACGCCGACATTTCCATGGCCAACCTCGAGTGCGTCGTCTACCCGCAGGCCACAGGCGCGTTCAAGCTCAGCTTGGATACGGGCCCAGCGCTCTACTACACGCTCGAGAGCTTCAACGCCGCCAAAGGCGGGCAGAATCATTGCTACTCGTTCATGACGACCGCGAACAACCACAGCCTCGACTGCGGCAGCGAGGGGGTTGAACGCACGATTCAGGTGCTGAACCGAGCGGGGCTTGCATTCAACGGCACCAACGAGTCGGAGGAGGATGCGTACCGCGCCACCTTGATCGAGCGAAAGGGGATCAGAGTAGGACTAATCTCACACACCTTCGGCCTGAACGCGAGGAAGCCTCCAGAGACCAAGCCTTGGATCGTGAACCGCACCCGCCTGAACGGCAGCGTCGACGAGGTCGACTTCACCCAGATCGCGCATCAGTTGACGTTCTGCCGCAACCACGGAGTGGACATCGTCGTTGCCCAGCTGCATTGGGGCATGGAGCACGAGTACTATCCCCGCCCGGAGCAGCTACGTGTGGCACGACATCTTGCAGAAATGGGTGTCGACATCATCATTGGGCATCATCCCCACGTCGTTCAGCCCATGGAGGGATATCGAACTCGCCGCGACCCGGATCGGGTCGTGCCGATCTACTATTCGCTCGGCAACCTCATCACACCGTTCTCGCATCCCGCGTTTCGACGGAGCACGGTGGCGCGAATCTCGGTTGCGAAGGGCACCTGCCGTGATGGGGCGCCCCGCACGTATGTACGTGAGGCCGGGGAGGACGAGGTCTTCCTGGACATCGATGAGGAGAGACAAGTGATTCGACTCGCCCCGAGGAGCAGGAGGAGTGGATGAGCGCAGGCGGGCTTGAAGAACGAGTGCATCGATGGATCGCGAGGCGCGAAGCCGAAGGAGCGCTCCCTCCGGACGCTGGGGTGGGGGTCTGTGTCGTCCAGAACGGGAAGACGCTCTTCTCTGGCACGTACGGTCTGCGCGAGCGAGACAGGGCCCTCCCCGTCACGCCCGACACGGTGTTCGAGATCGGTTCCTTGACGAAGGCCTTCACCGCGACGGCTCTGCTGATGGCCAGCGAGAAGGGCGGGCGCGACCTCGATCAGCCGATGAATGCCTCGAAGCCGCTGCTTGTTCTGCGCGAGTCGAAGGCGGCGAGACAAGTCTCGATCAGCGACGTCCTGTGCCACCGCACCGGGCTCCCCGCCAACGACCTCCTCTGGTACCTCGAGTCGCCATCGAAAGGAGGCCTCCTGGAGGCCCTCGGGGAGCTCGAGCTGCCCCCCGACGCCTTCAGAAGAAGCTTCACCTACAACAACCTGGCGTATGGCGCTCTCGGCTCGCTGTTCGACGAGCTCACCGGAAAGAGCTGGGAGTCGACCATCACCGAGGACCTGCTCAACCCACTTGGAATGGCGAGCACGTCGTTCAGACCATCCTCAGCCGAGCAGGACGTCGCCCTGCCCTATGTCGGCACTCGGCGAGTTGCTCGTGTGGACATGTCACTTGTCGCGGCAGCCGGCGGGCTCCGATCCACACTCAGAGACTTGGCGAGATGGATGACGTTCCACCTGGAAGGTGGCCGGTCCGAGACCGGGGAGGAGCTGCTCTCCGTGGCGTCCTTGGAGCGAATGCGTTCGCAGTACGTGGTCGTCGACGAGCCCAATCCCATCATTTTCCAGGGCCTCGAGTGGCTGGCGCAGGGACCGGTCGGCTACGGCCTGGGATGGTTTCTGGGTTCCGTGGAAGGACGGCGCGTCGCGTTCCATCCCGGCTTGATCGACGGCTTCTCGACAGCCATCGCGCTCGTGCCGGAGGAGCACCTGGGTCTCCTCGTGCTGGCGAACGTCAACCTGACACCCATCCCGGGGCTGTTGATCAGGAACCTCTTGGAGGCGCTGAAGGAGAGCCGCGACAAGGATACTAGCGCAGGTCGTCCAAGCTCTCTCCCGCCGGAGGCGCTGGCAGCGGTAGGGCGGTACGAGAACGCCGCCTACGGCCGCGCTGAGATCGCATTGCGAGGCGGAGAGCTCGCCCTCGTGTACAAGGGTCACGCGTTGCCGCTCGTTTGGAAGAGCGACGGCACCGCCGACTTCGTCATCAGCGCTTTTGGCGTGAAGATGCCGCTATCCGCTCGGTTCGACTCGAAAGACGGCCGAATCGACAGCTTTTCTATCCCATTCGCAATGGACCCAAGGGTCAAGGCGGAAGTCTTCGTGCGTCGGGCGGTGGAGGAACCGATCGAAGTCAGTGGGACAGGGGGCTGAGCCCCTGAAGAAGCGAAACCCGATGGAGCCGTCGTGCGCACGCCCACCTCGCCCTTGCCGTCGACCACGCTCCGGACAAGTCATCTGCTGAGCATCGTTTGAATCGACGCCGCCGTGCCTGCGAGGTCGTCGAAGAGAAACGCGTGACGTGAAGGCGCATCTCGAAGACGTACCGCAATCGCCCGACGGCTGTCGACGGCGAACGCATCGCCTGCGCGACCGAGCAACGTTGACCCGTGATGTCTCTCAAGGTCCTTCGGCGGGAGTGGCGGGCCGGAGTGTCATCATCTGCAGACGTTCGCAGTTGGCAGAGGTCGGCGCATTCTTCATCAATGGCCCACACACGCGTCGGCGCCCCAAGCGGTAGCGAGTAGCGCCCGCGCTTCCGGTGGCCTCGCGAGTCGAGAACGAGCCACGATGAGAACAAACCAAGAAATCAGAGGTCGCATCGAGCTGGCGGAGCGAACACTTCTCACGGCGCGCCTGATGATGCTGCAGCAGAGCCCGAACTTCGTCGAAGTGCGCAAGCTGGTTCGCGAGGCTCTTCTCGAGCTCGAGAAGCTCGAAGGCCCTCTCTACCAGCGTTGCATGCTCTGACCTTGTAAGGGTGAGATGCGAGGCTTCGCGCGGCCGACCCAGGCGAGCCCGGCCGAGGGGTAGCTTCACCGTCATCGCGCACCTGGGAAGAGGGCTCCCTGCTCGTCGGACCGCGAGCTGCCTCGAGCGGCGCATACTCAGCATGTGCGACGACCCCGCGCTGCGGCGGGTGCCGCGAGCAGCGTGCAGCGGTGATCTGGGAAAACCCCGAAGAAACCCTGGGCCGCGAGCTGGCCCGTCGGTTGCTCTAGGCCCTACCCGACGCTCGAAGACGTCGCGGAGCCACCGCGGCTCGAGCGCAAAAGGGAGGATTCGATCATGCGAAGGGTGTCCATCGATCTGCTCGTGGTCCGTCGTCTCGTCGCCGCTTTCGTCGCGTTGCCCCTCGCGCTCGCGGCCGCTCCGGGCTGCAACCAGAGCGGCGGCGGCGAGGAGGAGGAGAAGGAGAACGAGGAGTCGGTCAAGGAGTGCGACGAGGACAGCAAGGACGACGACTGCGAGAAGGAGGCTCCGGTCTGCGGCGACGGCATCTGCCAAGAGGGCGAGACGGACGCCTGCGACGATTGCCAGGAGCCCGAGCCGAAACCCGAGCCCGAGCCGGAGCCCGTCTGTGGAAACGGCACGTGCGAGGCAGGAGAGACGCCGCAGAGCTGCTCGGCCGACTGCGCCGCGCCTCCCACCGACGCCACGATCCTCGTCGCCAACAACTCGTCGTACACGATCTGCTACCTCTACGCGGCCCCCTGCTCGAGCTCCACCTGGGGGCCGGACCAGCTCGGCTCGAGCACCCTGCCGTCCGGCTACACGATCGAGTTCTCGGAGGTACCGCCCGGTTGCTACGACTTCCGCGCCGAGTCGTGCGACTCGATGTACTGGGAGTCCCTCGGCAACTACATCGCGGCCGGCGACTACTACACCCTGACGCTCACGAACTGAGCGCGCTCGCGAACGACGCGGAGCGCGAAGCGCCGAGCAATGGGACCATGAAGCGGTTGCCCATCAATTGGCGGCCTGGGCTGCCTTCTCACCGTCGGCTTCGATCTTCGCCGCCGCCGCCGGGTCGAAGTACTTCACCAGCTCGATCTCCATCTCGAGGTCCCGGTCGCGCCGCGTCGAGGGTGACGACCGTTTGCCTTGGCTGATCGTGGTCGTCTCGGTCACTTTGTAATACCGGACCCGGCACCCGTCACCGAGGTCCTCGCCTTCGGCCTCGTACCAGACGTTCTCGATCTCGAGGCCCCAGCCGGTCTTGAGGCGATCACTCCGCTTGTCGGTTACCGCGTGGTACTCGCCCACGTCTTTCCACGTGAACGCGAGCCCGTTGAAGAAGAGGTGGCTCCAGGGGCCGTCCGCCGTCGAGACGGATTCCCAGACCTCCTTGAGCGGCTTCTTGATCACGTAGGTGTCGAGCGCCTGCTCGTACGAGCTCGACCGCGCCGACTCGGCGCGGATGTACGCGCAGCCCGGGAGCGCGACGGACGAGACGAGGAAGAGGACCAGGGGAGCGAGGGCGCGGCGGAGGCTCTGTTTCATGACTCGCGGCGTCGTACGACGGTCGACCGGCCCTTTGCTCCGACGAGGATGTGCCGTGGCCGTGGCGCGCCCATCCGCCTGCGGAGTCGCGCGCTGGGATTTGTAGGCGACCATCAGAACACCACACGAATGCCGTTCGAGGTCGGCTCGACCCGGACGGCCGACGGGCTCGGCGGCTCCTCCGGGATCGCACCGGTGATCAAGAGCGGCAGGCCGATGAGGGTCATGAGCGCGCCGTTGCCGACGAGGCCAATCCCCGCGGCCTTCTCACCGAGCCCGTCCAAGCCAGACAGGCTCGACAAGCAGAACGAAGTGCAGGGAGCGGTCGATTCGGTGCTCGGCTGGTGACCTGCACCGGCGACGCCCAGGAGGATCGCCCCGATCGTGATCTGGATCGACCCGAGCCCCGTCAAGACCGAGCCGGTGACGACGCGAGGAACGCTCCGCATCGGTCGCGGCTCGTCGAGCTCCGAGGTCACGCGCAGCGGGATGAGGACACCATCGTCATGGCGGCAGGTGCTGGCGAAGCATCGAAGGCCTTCGGCGCAGTCTGTCCGCGCGGCGCATGGCTCGCCGACGCCGGCGCCTGGATCAGCGGGCGGGTCGGTCTCGATCGGTGCGTCCTGGGCGAGCGCGCTCCCGGTCGCCGTGAGGACCGCGAGCGAGAGGGCGAGAGGTAGACGAAGCATGACGGTGACGACAGCAAGGCGTAAGCCAGCAAGAGACGCGTTGTTTCGCGGCCCTGCGGGGCGGCTGCCCCGGCGGAAGCGTGCAGCTCCGGGCTCAGGTGAGTAGCGGGGGGCACGGTTCGGTTGCGGGCGGACGACCGGAGACCGCGCCGCCCAAGCGCCGCCTCTGCGTCGGCCACGACTCGAACGAAATGCCCGTCGGCATCTTGCTTCGATCGTCGCCAGCGCCGGCTCAGCCTGGATGACACGGTCGGCTGCGAGTCTTCTCCGGTACCCCCGAGAAGCAACCGCTTGGTAATCTGCGCGGGTGGGGACATTGCGACGATCTCCGGCCGGTCTGGCTCGAACCTTTCTCTGGGCAGCAGCCTTCGCCGTTGGTTGCGGCGAGGACCCACCGCCGAGCTCGCCGGAGCCTGCGTGCACGGCGGGCGAGCTGCGCGTCTGCTATTCAGGGCCGGAAGGAACCGCGGGCGTCGGGCTTTGCCTCGAGGGTACGAGCGCCTGCGCGGCTGACGGCTCGGGGTTCGCGAGCGCCTGTGAAGGGGAGATCACGCCCGAGGGCGAAGACTGCGCGTCGCCGTTCGATGATGATTGCGACGGAGAGATCAACGAGGGCTGCGCTTGCGAGCCAGGCGCGATCGCGGCCTGCTACTCGGGCCCCGCGAACACCGTCGAGGTCGGGCTCTGCAGCGCGGGGACGCAGACGTGCGCCGCCGACGGGCTGAGCTTCGACGCGTGCGCTGGGGAGACGCTCCCTCTGGCCGAGGACTGTGCCACCTCCGAGGACGACGACTGCGACGGGGAGGCGAACGAGACCGAGGCCGGCTGCCTGTGCGCTCCGGGCGAGAGCCAGAGCTGCTACTCGGGACCGGCCGGCACGCTCGGCGTGGGCGTCTGCATGGCCGGCGAGCAGGTCTGCGACGAGGACGGCCAGGGCTGGGGCCCCTGCACCGGAGAAACGCTGCCCGCGAGCGAGGACTGCGCACAGGAGTTCGACGAGGACTGTGATGGATCGGTGAACGAGGGGAGCGCAGGTTGCGTCTGCGAGCCCGGCACCATCGCAGCCTGCTACTCGGGGCCCGCAGGCACGCTCGGCGTGGGGCTCTGCTCGGGCGGGGAGCAGACCTGCGACGGGAACGGCCTCGGGTTCGGTCCGTGTTCCGGCGAGGTGCTGCCGGCTACCGAGACCTGCAACACGAGCGGGGACGACGATTGCGACGGCGCCACGAACGAGGAGGGCGCCGGGTGCGTCTGCGTCCCCGGCTCGAGCGCAGCCTGCTACTCCGGCCCTGCCGGGACAGCAGGCGTCGGCGTCTGCTCGACCGGGCTCCAGACCTGTGAGCCCTCGGGGCTCGCCTACGGAGCCTGCATCGGAGAGGTCGTCCCGATACCGGAGGACTGCAACACGCCGCTCGACGAGAACTGCGACGGCACGGTCAACGAAACGACCTCGGGGTGCGCATGCCCCGGCGAGAACGTGCAGACCCTCGTGAGCGAGAACTGCGACACCGACTACGGCGAGACGCTGTGGCGGGTGGAGCTTCCGGAACGAGCCGGCGCCTCCATCGCTGGAGCAGACGGGAGCGTCACGCTGGTCCTGCGCGTGACGCCCGCGACACCGCCGGGCTACGTCGGACTGCCCGAGCCAGGTCCTGCTCCGGGGATCATGGTTGCTCGGTACGACGCGGACGGGAGCCTCGTCTGGGGGAACGAGGGCGTGGGCATCGTCTATCCGGATCTGAGCCCGACGGCGTACGAGCTCGGGGTGGCGCCGAACGGCTTCACCGCCGTCGCCCTTCCAGGCTTCGGCAGCGGTTGGCACGCGCTCGGGAGCTACCCGTACTTCACGATGCCCAGCAATACCTTTCGGGCGCTCTACTCGATCGCGCCCGACGGCGTGCCCCTCTTCGGCGTGGCAGCGCCGCGGTTCATCAGCCTCGAGGATCACCTCACGGTCCACGCGGTCGCGTCGACGTCCGACGGCGGCCTCTATTACGCGAGCACGTACTACGCGTATCACCTCGTCCGCTATGACTCCGCCGGCGCGATCGCGTGGCAGAAGGACGACACGAGCTTCTATTCGGAGCATGTCTCGCTCGACGGCTTGCCTGACGGCGGCGTCGTCGTCGCGATGCGAGCCGGCTCGCAGACCTTCGATCTCGGAGGCGGACCGCTGGTGCCGGCTGGCGCGCCGCAGACAGGGGACCTCGTCGTCGCGCGCTACGACGTATCCGGAGGGCTGGCGTGGGCCGTTCGCCCGATCGACGTGGATGACGTGCTCAACGTGCGGGTGGAGGGCAGCACCATCGGTGTCGCCACGGGCCACGGCTTGGTCCGGCTCTCGTTGGCTAACGGCGCTCTCATCTCGAATGAGATCGTCCCCCAGTACAGCGGGGTGGGTGTCCGCCCATACGCCCTCATGGGGGCCTCCGGGCTTCTTTTTGGCGACATCTACTCCGGCGCACGCGACTTCGGGCTGGGCCCGCTTGCTCCGTACAATGGGACGTCCGGGTTCATGTTCGCCATTCGCGATCCCGGCGCCACGCGGTGGGCTCGCGCGCCCCTCATGTCCTCCTGGTTCACGACCCTCGCCGCCTGGCCTGGGTACCTCTACGGTGCGACCTACCTCCAGGGCACCGTCGACACGGACGGCGCGCTCGAGACGCTGCCCTCACCCAGGCCGTTCCTCTACCGGTTGGCGTATTGAGGCGCCCCCCCCGCCGCTCGTGAACCTGGGTCAGGCGAGCTCGGCTTCCACGATCGAGGACGGGCCGGCGGTCGGAATGACGCGTGATAGGCGGAACCCAGCGGCGGCGAGGAGCGCGGCGTACTCGTTGCGGGTTCGTTCGCGGCCCCCGCCGTGGACCATCATCTCGAGGTCGAGGAACTTGGCGAAGTGCTTCTCGTTGGGTCCTGGAACGACCGTCTCGTAGAGGGCGAGCTTGGAGCTCGGCCCCGCCGCGCGACGAATGGCGGCGAGGATCTTCGCGGCTTCCGCGTCCTGCCAATCGTGGATGACCGACTTCATGACGTAGAGGTCGCCGCCGGCAGGTACCGACTCGAAGAAGTCTCCGCCTTCCACGTCGATGCGTGACTCGACACCGTACTTCGAGAGCATTGGCGAAGCGCCCGCGACCACGCTGGGCATGTCGTAGAGGACGCCGCGCGCTTCGGGGTTGGCGGCGATGATCGCGGACAGCAACCTGCCGTGACCGCCGCCGACGTCGACGACGCGTCGGAAGCGCGAGGTGTCGTACGCGGCCACGAAGGCGTCGCCTGCGAGCGCGCTGACGGCGGTCATCGCACGGTTGAAGAGCTCGGCGACTTCCGGATCACCCGTGAGGTACTCGAAAGGCTTCTTGCCGGTCTCGATCTCGATGGCGGACCTGCCCTGCCGCACCGAATCGGTGAAGCGCCCCCAGTGGCGCCAGCCGACCTTGCCCATGAAGACGATGAAGTCGCGGAAGCTCTCGCCTTCATGTCTGACGAGTGCCTCGCCGATCGGTCGCAGAGCGAAGGTTCGCTCGGCTCGCTCCTCCAGCACGTCGATGTTCGTGGCGGCCCGCATCAGCCGATACAGGTGATCCTCGTCGGCGCCGACGGCTCGCGCCACATCGGCGACGGAGCTCGGCCCGGTCACGAGCTGATCGGCCACGCCGAGGTCGGCGAGCGCGTACACGACCTGGAAGCTCCAGAGATCCCCGATGAAGTCGAGCAGCGCGATCGGGGCCGGCGCCATCTTGCGTTCGAGGGAGCGAACGACGTTCTTGGCCTTCTGTGCGAGCGCGACGACGGCCGCGGGAGGTGGCTTGGGCATCGTGAGCTAGTACAGGAGTGGCCCTGTCGTGTCACCGGTGACCGTGTGCTCGGCGCAGACGTGGCCGGCAAGCTGCGAGCGTGAGACAAACCTGGCGGATTGAAGCAGAGTCGGCCTGGTGCTCTCCTCCCGACATGCTCGACGAGAATCTGTTCGTGTAAGCCTTCCGATGAGAGGCGCACGTCCAGCAGAGATTCTCCGAGCTGCGGTCGCGATACTCGCGGTCGGCTGCTCGACCCCAGCACCGACGAGCGCTCCGGCGGTCGCGAGTGTATCCGCGCCCCGCGGCGCGGCGACGAGCGCCACGCCCACCCCGCCGCGCGAGCCGCCGCCGATCGCCGAGGCGCCGTTCGCGCCGGCGGCGCCTGCCCCGAGCGCGATGCCGAAGCCGTTCCGGACCGACACGGGCGACGAGGGGGAGGTCCTGCTCGCGTTCGGCTACGAGGGCGGCCTCGGTGTCACGATCGCCTGCATTGCGACAGGCAAGCCGGCGGGGCTCGCCTCGGCCAGCCCGATGGGGCGCGTTCGACCCTTCACGCTCTATGAAAGCGGCGCCGTCATTTTCGTGAGGAAGCGCTCCTTCGACGAGCTCGACGATGTCCGGCGCGCCGAGCTGGGCAAGGATGGCGCTGCGCGGCTCATGAAGGAGCTCGTCGGCCTCGGCCTCGATCGAATCGACAGCCGTCCGAAGCGCTGCGACCCGGCTGTCGCGCCGCGGTCCTGTATGACCGACGCCGCCACCACGGTGATCGAGGCACGCCTCCCGTCGGGCAACCGGATCGAGCTGCGTAACTACGCCGGCGTCGCGGTGGCGCAGCGCGCGCTCGACGCCGTCCTCGCGCGCATCGAGCGCTTCGATCACCCCGAAGCCCTGCCCTACGTGCCCACGACGGCAGCGCTCTTCACCGAGATCTGCACGCCCGAGGACGCCGCCGACATGCGGAGCCGCCTCGGCGTCGTTTTCGCGCCGTGGCCGCTCGATCGCGCGCTCCTCGCCCGCCCCGAGCCCGACGCGCTCGGGTGGGGCGCGCGCGTCCCGGGGACCGCGTACGCCGCCTTCTACGGAGACGGCACGCCGCTCGGCAGCGTCCGCGCGTGGACGCTCGACGGCATCGACTACGCCTCGTTCCTCGTCCCGATCCTCCCCGGCGACGACTTCACGGTGGTGACCGGCTTCCGCCGCAGGGCGCCCTCGATTCGGTAGCCACGTCAGCTTTGGCCGTAGCCGCGCGTCTGGGGCTGGCTGCGCTTTTGACGGCGCCCCTGCTTGCGGAGGTGAAGATGTCCCTGCTGTCCTGCCTTCATCGAGCGCTGATGGCGCTGGCGCGGGTGCTCGGTAGCCTCGGTCATCTCCTCCGTCGCGAGCCGGCTGGACCGGCGAGCGCCGTCAACCTGCGTCGCGCCGCGGGTGGCGTGTACCGCCGGCCCTCGCTCGGGGCTCGGCCCTACGCGCCGCCCGCGCTGGTTGCGCTGGGAGGTCTCCACCCGAACGGGACGATCTGGGTCAACGAGGACCCGCCGAATCGCTTCCCGCAGGCGGAGCTCCGCCACACGGAGCAGTCCGAGGTTGCTCGAGCCATGCGGTCGCTGGCCGGTGCGAGCCGCTCGCGTCGGCCCCAAACACGCCGCAGCGAAGGGCCTGGCGAGGGCGACGACGGCGGAGGCCAAGCCGACAAGCCGCCTGCTGCTTCCGCCGTTCAGCGACGACTCAGCCGAGATGACCGACGGCATCTCGCCTGAGTCGTGGCCAGCCGACGATTCAGCTGCGATGACGGTGCCATCTCCGCTGAGTCGACGCCTGAGCACGATTCGCACGAGATGCCGTCGCCGCTCGCGCAAGCGAGCCCGAAGCGGCCCCAACGTGGTGTAGCCTTCGTATCGTCCGCGTCCCGAGCTCGGCTGAGTCAGCTCGGCCTCTCCGGGGTTACCCCGGGGTGACTTTCGATGTTGGTCAAGACGGCGCGCGACCCGCGCTGCCCTATCGGCAGAATCGGTCGCGCCACACAGGATGCGTCGGGGCGCGGACTTCTCGAGCGGCGGCTCTCGTCGTAGCTTGCGTTCGTGGCCAATCGCAGGCTCGTGGCTCGCGCGCTGGCGGACGCGTTCGTCGCGGGCGAATGGATACCCGATGCGATGGCCGATCGCGGGTCGCGCGTGCTCGGGCACCGGCCGGCGTGGCTCGGAGCGCTCGCGCTCAAGATCTGGAAGGCGAACCCGACTCCCGTGGACCGAGGCCCGAGACTGCGCGTCGCTGAGCTCGCGGCCCTCATCAGTTGGGGCGCCGGGTTCAGGAACGCGAAGAACCTCCGCATCGTCGAGCCCGAGCTCGCGCCGGGCGCTCCGCCACCGCGGCCCATTGAGCTCGCGGCGTTGCCGCTTCCGGCGGTGGGGACCCCGGGCGCGCTCGCCGAGCTGCTCGGGCTCTCGACCGGGCACCTCGGGTGGCTCGAGCGAAAGCGCGAACGAAATCGCCCCGAGGCCTTCTCACACTATCGCTTCCACATCATCGACAAAGGCCGGGGCCGGGCGCGGGTGATCGAGGCGCCGCGACCGAAGCTGCGACGAGTGCAGCGGCGTATTCTGCGTTCGATTCTGGACGCGGTCCCACCGCACCCGAGCGCGCACGGCTTCGTTCGCGGCCGCGACGCCAGGACCTTCGCCTCGGCACACGCTCACACCGACGTCGTGATTCGCGTCGACCTCGAAGACTTCTTCACCAGTATCCCCGCGCGGCGCGTCCACGCCTTGTTTGCCACGCTCGGCTACCCGGAGTCCGTCGCACGTCATCTCACCGCGCTCGTCACGCTCATCACACCGAGCGAGCTCCTCGGCCGTCTGCCGCCGGTGCGTGAGGGCGCGGACCTCGCGGCGCGACGGCGGTTGCTCGTCGCGCTCCGCGAGCGTCACCTCCCTCAGGGTGCGCCCACTTCCCCCGCGCTCTCCAATCTCTGCGCCCTCGGGCTCGACCGCCGGCTCGCGGGTCTCGCGGACAAGATCGGCGCACGCTTCACGCGCTACGCCGACGATATCGCATTCTCCGGCGGCCGCGACCTGGCTCCACGCGCGGCCGCCGTCGTCCGAGCAATCGAGCGCATCGCGCGCGACGAGGGCTTCCGCGTCAACGCACGCAAGGTCCGCATCATGAAGCAGAGCCAACGCCAGGAGCTCGCCGGTATCGTCGTCAACGCCGAGCCCGGAGTCGCGCGCCACACGATCGATCAGCTTCGCGCCATCCTCACCAATTGCGTGCGCCGTGGGCCCGAAACCCAGAACCGCGCGAGGGTCCCCGATTTTCGCGCGCACCTCCGTGGGCGAATCGCTTGGGTCGAGCACGTGAGCCCGCAGAAGGGCGCGCGGTTGCGCGCCATCTTCGAGCGGATCAGCTGGCCGCCCGAGGATGAGCCCGGTCGGCTGGAGGAGAGCGACTGAGCGCCGCGGGCGGCGGAAGAGAACGGAAGCGGGGATCAGAAAACCTCGCGCCCCCACCCAACCAGAGGTCGTGCGACACCTGGCAGCCTTTGTCCTCCTTGCCGCGTTCCTGCTCTCTGCCTCGTTGGCGTTCGGCCAGGAGGCGGGCGCCGACTTCCGGCTGTCGGTTGGGGAGTCGGACGACGGGGACCTGACCTCGGACGGCGTGGGTGAGCGCGAGGGGTACAGCCCCGATCACCCGCTGTCGGTCGGGATGCGCTCGGGCGCGTGGCTCCAGAGCCAGGTCGAGCCGGGTGTGGGCGGCTTCCTGCGGTTCCGGCCGTTTTCGTGGCTAGCGGGCGAGGTGTCCACCGACCACTACTTCGCGCTCGACGGAAGGCGGCGCGATCACCTGGTCGGGCTCGATCTCCAGCTCCCCTTCCTGGGCGACGAGCGCTTCTCGATCGGCCCGACAGCGGGCGGCTCGCTCCTCGTCCGCGTGAGCGACGCCACGCTGCCGTCCGACGCGACCATCTACCAGCTGCTCGTCGGCGGTCGGGCCGGGCTCCTGGGTGAGCTCTTCCTGGTCGACGGGGTGGCCGCGTTCGTCTCCGCGCAGGCGGGCCTGTTCGTGGGAGAAAACGCGCAAGTCCTCGTGACCGAAAACGAGATCGGGGTGTCGGGCAGCGTGTTCCTCGAGCCGGTGGCGCTGCTGGGCGCTGGTGCCAGCTACGCGTTCTGAGGCTCCGCGGGGCGCGGCCAGAGCGAAATCATTGCGCCCCCTGGCGAAGCCTGCGCGCCCCGAAGGAGCCGCGTGCGAAAATCGTGACGTTGCGTGCGGCATGGGCGTTGCAGCCGGCGATGCCTCTCGTGACCACCACGAGCCCAAGCGAACCCCCGATCGTCACCTTCTCTTCGGCCGCCGCACCCGACGACGCGCCCCTCAGCACCACGGCGAACCTGCCGCCTGCGAGCTGGCCGCCGAAGACGCTGGGGGACCTGATGACGCGCAAGCTCATCGCGGTGTCCGAGCAGGAGGCCGTTGGCGATCTCGAGGAGTGGATGGCGCGGTTTCGCTTCCATCACCTGCCGGTCGTGAGCGCAGACGGCAAGCTCGTCGGCCTCATCTCGCAGACCGACTACCTGCACGCGAAGCTCGGCGCCGCCCCGGACGGCCAGGTCATCGCTGCCGTGCTGCCCGACACCAAGGCCGGGGCCATCATGCGGAAGAAGGTCGTCTTCGGACGAATGGAGGACTCGCTCGACATGGCGTGCGACGTCATGCTCCGCGAGAAGCTCGGTTGCCTGCCTGTCGTGCTCGACGACAAGACGCTCGTGGGCATGGTGACCACGACCGACTTCGTCCGCCTCGCCCACGCGCTCATCAAGGGCGGCTGAGCGCGAGCCAACGCTATCGCGGTCGCGCGAGCACGTCGGCTCGGTCATTTCTCGATCTTGCAGACCTTGGCCGTGAGCTTGCCCTTGATGGCGCCCTCTCCGCCGATCTTCGAGCTGTGCTCCATGTCGAAGCGGAAGGTCACCGCCTTCTCCGAGAAGCTCTCGATGAACACTTCGTTCTTCGACATGGTGGCCCATGGAGCCTCGCTGCGCGGGCCCAAGTCGCCCTTGTAGAAGAATGCCGGCGAGAGCGGCAGCGGGTCCTTCGATCCCACGGTCCAGCGATCCATGTTGATGGTGTCGAATGTCAGCGCCCAGTCGTTGCCGCCGATGGGCTTGTCGCCGGAGGGCTCCGTGTCGCAGGTCGCGCCCTTCACGCCCTCGTTGAAGGCCCTGATGAAGAACTTGTAGGCGCCGGGCTTGCCGTCTTCACCCAGCTCGAGAGGGAAGAGATCGACGAATGCGGCACCGACCTTGAGCTTGACCGCGTACTTGTCATCGAGCTTGACGTCGAGCTCGCCGCCCATCGCCGCATCCCCGCCTGCAGGGGCAGCGGGCCCGGAGCTCTTGGCGGCGGCAGCGGAGGACGCTGGCGAGCCGCTCGGCGCGGTCTTGCTGCTCTCGTTGCAGCCCGCAGCGGCGAGCGCAATCAGCAACGACGTGCCGAGCCAGCGCCTCGTGGCGGTATCTTCGACGAGGTCATTTCGTTTCATTGTCGACATCCTCCGTGTTCGGTGACGTCGGCCTGGTAGCCCGGAACCGCACGAACCACAGTCGATAGTTCATGCCATCGCGGCTGGGCGGGGCAGCGGGGACCTGCAGGGAACGACAACCTGGCGCATGCGCTCGCCGTGGTCGTGCTCGCGGGCGGGTAATGGGGTGAGCACGGCTGCGGGATCAGCGAGCAGGACGACCCGAGCGCGCCGTCAGGTTGCCCCGCCCCCGGCCGTCCACCACCTTTCCCCCGTGAACGTCTCCTTCAAGCGAACCGGTGCGCGTCGCTACGCGGTCGCGGTCGCCGTGCCCGGCGAGCCGACACGCGCGGCGGATCCTGCGCCCGGCTTCGACGACGACATCCCACACGACCTGGTTCACTACGTGGTGGAGGCGGAGCTGGGTCTCAGGAGCGGCGTCTTCGGGAGGGCCGCACGAGGCGCAGGGACCTTCATCGGGATCGCGGGGCAGGACGCATCGCCGCGTGAGCGCGCGCGACAGCAACGGAAGCAGCGGCGGCGCGAGCAGTCGCTTCAGTCGCAGGACGAGCAGGCAGCGAGCGAGATGGCGAGGTCGGAGCGCCTCGCAGCGCTCTGTGACGTCGCCTGGCGGCGGAGGGCCGGCCAGAAGCCGGACGGACAGCGCACAGCGCCCGCGTTGCTGCCGGAGGACGTCGGCTCCATCGAGCGGGTCGTCGCTCGCCTGGAGATTCTGGCGCCCTTGTGGCGCGCCCTGCCTGTCGGAGGCGAGCTCGTGTTCACCTGGCCGAGCACCGAGCCGATGCAGCGTCCTTCTGGAGAGCGCACGCCTCGGCTACCGTCACGCGCATGATCAGGGTTCACCACCTCGACCACTCTCGCTCCAACCGCGTGCTCTGGATGCTCGAGGAGCTCGGCGAGCCCTACGAGCTCATCACCTACCGGCGGCAGAGAAACCTGCTTGCCCCGCCCGAGCTGCGGAAGATCCACCCGCTCGGCAAGTCGCCGGTGGTGGAGGTCGACGGGACCATCCTCGCCGAGTCGGGTGCGATCCTCGACGCCCTCGCCGAGCAATACGGCCGGCTCGTGCCCGCGCGCGGCACGCCCGCGTACACCCGCTATCGCTACTTTCTCCATTACGCCGAGGGCTCGCTGATGCCGTACCTTCTGCTGTCGCTCGTGATCAAGAAGCTCGGGCCGCTCGGGTTCCCCGCGCGCAGCTACGTGAGCGGACAGCTCGGGCACCATCTCGACTTCCTCGAGGGCGAGGTGGGTGACGCCTGGCTCTGTGGCCCCGAGCTCACGGCTGCAGACATTCAGATGAGCTACCCACTCGAGGCTGCGGTGGGCCGGGCGGGCCTGTCCTCGTCGCGGCCCAAGCTCCTGGCTTACCTCGAGCGCATGCGCGCTCGGCCCGCCTACCGGCGCGCGATCGAAAAGGGCGGCCCCGTCGCCCTCGGCACCTGACACTCCACCCAGTATCCCGACGTTGCGCTGGAGCGGTTCCCTCAACCAAGGTTCTTCGCCGTGCGGTGTCCGAGCGAGCTCCATGCGCCCGCCTTGGTTTGCACTCTCGCTCGCGTTGACCGGGTGCGCCGCCACGATCGAGCCGCAACACCTCGACGTGCCGCCCGGCGCGTTGGCTCCACCCACTCGAACGAGCTCCTCCCTGCCTGCTCCGCGCCCCTCGATCGACGAGATCGTGCCGCCCGACGGCGTCGCGTGCCGCTACGTGGGCAATAGCCGGCTTTACCCGAAGGGCTCGACCATCCGGCTCTGCGCAGCCAACGGAGGGTCGTGTTTCTTCGAGATGGCCGAAGGCAGACTCGCCGACGGCCAGGACATCGTCATCGGGACAGGATCGCCCGCCTCTGTCTTCGTCGAGATCGTGTACGAGCGGATGCGGGTCCGCGGCTTCGTCGACGCACCGGGCATCCACCTCTGGAGCACCCAGCTGCGCCCGTTGGCCGGCTTTGCGCTGCCGGAGCGGCTGACCCTCGAGCGGGCGACACGGGAGGAGCTCGAGGTCGTCGCAGATCTGGGCGAACCGTTCTCGCCTCGCGAGGCTCGCGCGAAGGTCGCCTGCGACGAGGTGCGGTTCGAGTCGAGCTGGCGCACGCCGGCCGAGCTCGCGCAGCTCGGCGGTGGGGCGGGCAAGGAGGAGGTCACCGTCCTGCCGCGCTCGACCGTGCAGGTCTTCTCGAGCGCCACCAGTCCGACTCCCGAGTTTCATGTGGACGCGTCGAAGGAAGGGGTGATCACTTACGCGTTCCAGACGGAGCAAGCCCGTCGGTTCGTCCTCGTCGACGCCGGCAACGGAAGCGCCTTCGGTTGGGTCGACAAGAAGTTGCTCTCCACACCACGGAGCGGGGCCGGCTTCGCTGGCTCGAGCGGCGGCGGTCGCGTCTTCATCGCGACGCCCGACCCGACTCCCGCGATAACCTGTCCACGTGATGTCGCGGTGATCGCGAAAACCGGCTCGGCTCGGCTCGACATCGGCCGCTTCCCCCGTGGCGCCCCCTTCACCGTGCGTGAACCGCTCGAATACGAGTACGTCGATCTCGTGCTCCGCCACCCGCACGCGTACCCCTCGGAGGATCCGCTCGCGATCCAGCCTTTCCCCGGAGCACGCTTGCTGCCTGGCGTCAGCCTCGCCGTCCGCCGCGCCGACCTCGACGGATGCGAGCCGTTCGACCCGAGCCGCACTCGGTGACAACGACTCGCATGGGTCGCCTCGAGCCGCGTTTCGCTAGTCCGACATCCCGATCCCGATCCCCGCGCCCACCCCGCCGAGCCCGGTCGGTCGGTAGTCAATGGTGAGGTCCGCGTAGAAGTCGTTGTCGATGGGGATGAACCACCCGACGCGCGGAACCGGAGCGAAGGCGAGCGAGTAGAGTCGGGTGTCGCCGACGTACCCCGTCCCGTCGAGGTGCACCGACAGATCGACGGAGACGATCTGCGCCTCCATGCCGAGCTCGACGTAGGCGAACGACGTGCGCAGGCTGAAGGCGTGACCGAAGGTCGCCTCGAAGGCGAGGGCGCTGCCCCCTTCGAAGCGCACCTTGGCCCCGCGCGCCGCGCCGGATTGTGTGACGTCGAACGATCCGAAGCCGCGCGCATGCATCGCGACCGATCCACGCCACCCCTCCTCCCACTGGTAGAAGGGTCGGACCGTCCCGCCCGCGGTCCACCCGATGCCATCCAGCGAGATGTGTGCGTGCTCGATCGGCACGGGGAGGCGCGAACCGAGCATCGAGCCGAGCTCGAGCTCCCACGCGTGCGCAAGGCCGGCCCCGACGGTGGCCTGGACGCCGTACGATCTCAGGTCGTCCCCGAAGCGATCCCGGTGCACCGGAAAGGCCGGCTCCGCCGCCTCCGGCGGCTCGATCTCACGGCGCGCCTCGGCAAGCTCCACGTGAGCCGTCGGGCTCGCCAAGGGCTGAGCGAGCCCGGGGGCCGCGAGCACCAAGCCGGCGACGCCCGCCAGGAACGCAGGAATCCGCATCGATCGCTACGGACACGCCCAGCGGCCGAACGTCGCAGGGGGGCACGCGAGAAAAATGAGCGGCCGATGGCGAAGGCAAAACCCGGCGCGTCTGGCAGAATCCGAGGAGCATCCGTGGAGACCTGGAAACCGATCGTCCCGCCCGTCTCGTGGCCTCGGGCCTCGCTCGGGAGCTTTCGGCAGTCACGCCTGCAGCTCCGCGCGAGCCTGGGCCCCGCGCAGGAGGTCGACGCCGATACGAACGGCGTGGGACTGATGGACGTCTGGGCGCTTCACTTCTCGTGTGGGTTGGAGATGATCCTGCTCGCCTTCAAGACGAAGCAAGACGGCTCCGAATGCGCGGAGGAAGAGCCGAGCTCGGTGGAGCTTCAGGCGAGCTCCACCGACATCGAGGTCGTCGCCGAGCACCTCCCCTTCCCCCTCGTGGACCTCATCTTGTACGAGCCGAACGAACCACCGTCGCCCCTGGGACGCTGGGCAGTCATGAGGCAGGATGACAACGGCCACGTATTCGAGGTCCGCCGTTACGCGTCGAGCTGCACCGCGCGCGCCGCGCTCTCGACGTTCGAGGCTCTGCACCACAAGCAGACGTATTGGGTCGCGCCGGTCGATTGACGTCTCACCTCTCCGCGCCGGGCCCTCGTTCCGAGCGTCGCCTCTCAGACCTTGCGAAGGAAGTTCCGCAACATCCAGTGGGGATACGTGTTGGGAGGCGCGACCACGGGCGCCACCTTCTCGAGCTCTGCAGCGCTCCACTGCACGTCGGTGGCCGCGAGGTTGTCCTCGAGCTGCCCCATCTTCTTGGCCCCGATGATGACCGTGCTCACCCCATCCTGGTGAAGCAGCCACGACAGGGCGAGCCTCGGGATCGTCGTCCCCTTCTCCTTCGCGAGCCCATCGAGCACCTCGATGAGGTCGAAGGCGCGCTCGCGATCGATGGGTGGGAAGTCGAACGAGGCGCGGCGAGCGCCTTCGGGGTTCTCCTGCCCGCGTCGGTACTTGCCCGTGAGAAAGCCGCCGGCAAGCGGCGACCAGACCATCACCCCGACGCCCTCGTGGCGACACATCGGCAACAGGTCGAGCTCGAGGTCCCGCCCGGCGATCGAATAATATGCCTGGAGCGAGCAGAACGGCGTACCACCGAGCTCCTTGGCGACCGCGTTCGCCTTGACGACCTGCCAGGCCGCGAGGTTCGAGCAGCCTACGTAACGAACCTTGCCGGTGTGCACGAGGTCGTCGAGGGCGCGCATGGTCTCCTCGACCGGCGTGAGGTTGTCCCAACCGTGAATCTGATAGAGATCGATGTGGTCGGTCCCCAGGCGCTTCAAGCTGGCCTCGCATGACGCAATGATGTGCTTGCGCGACAGACCGACGTTGTTGACGTCACCCTTACCCGAAGAGGCCAGCTCGCTCATCGGTCCACGCACCTTGGTCGCGATGACCACGTCGTCGCGCTTCACCCCGAGGTCTTTGAAGGCCTGGCCGAGGATGGTCTCCGACTGCCCGTAACAGTAGATGTCGGCCGTATCGAAGAAGTTGATTCCGCCCTCGATGGCGCGCTTGACGAGCGCCGTGGCGCCCTCCTGCTCGACCTCGCCGATGCCATAGAAGCCCTCGCCGAACGTCATTGCACCGAAGCACAGCTCCGAAACGCGCAGACCGGTATTCCCCAAGAAACGAAATCTCATCTCTGGTCCTCCTCAGCAGGCTCAGGGTCGTGATGACGGCTGACGTCACGCAAGATACGCATCGGCTGCTCGGGGTGGTAGCAACAAGCGGTCAAAGGCTTGCCTGATCCTGCATGAGAGGGCACGTTCACGGGCGGATTCACGCAAAGGTTCGCATGATCCTGCAAGAGGCCGCGTTCCATGGGAGAATGGCTCATGGCTCCGACATCGCGGCTCGCCAGGCTCATCGGCGAGATGGTTTCCCAGGATGGCGGCCTCGACACGCATTACCCAGGGCTCCACGTGTTCCGCACGTCGAAGACCACGGGCCCCTTCGCGGTCGAGTACCACCCGTCACTGTGCGTCGTCGCGCAGGGGGCGAAGGAGGTCTCGATTGGTGGGACTGTGGTCGAGTACAACGCCGACAAGTACCTGGTCGCGTCGCTGTCCGTGCCGGTCGAGGCCCGCATCGTGGAGGCGAGCTCCGCGCGGCCCTTGCTCGCGCTGGTGCTGACGCTGGACCTCGCGGAGGTGGCTCAGCTCATGCTGACCCTGCCCAGCAGTCGTCGCGATGAAGTCGCCTTCGAGGGGCAGCTGGCGCTCAAAACCTCGATCATGGACGAACGACTCAAGGATGCGCTCGCGCGACTGCTCGAGGCGTCGACGAACGAGCTCGAGAGTCGGGTGCTGGGACCGGGCTTCGCGCGCGAGGTGATGTTTCGCATTCTCTCCGGCGAGCAAGGGCAGAACCTGCGCCGGCTCGCCCTGCAGGGGAGCGGGTCACAGCGCGTCGCACGCGCCGTTCAGTATTTGCGCGACAACTACACCGAGCAGCTCGACGTCGCGACGATCGCCAAGGCCATCGGCGTCAGCGAATCCACGCTGCAGCACAGCTTCAAGAAGGCCACGTCGCTGTCGCCGATCCAGTACCTCAAGAAGCTCCGATTGCATCAGGCCCGTGTGCTGATGGTCGCGAACGGGTTGAACGCGGGCGAGGCGGCGCATCGCGTGGGGTACGGCAGCCCGTCCCAGTTCAGTCGCGAGTTCAAGCGCATGTTCGGGCAGACGCCCAGCGACACGCGGAGGCCGACATGACAATCCACGTTCGCCAAGACGATCTCACCTCCCCCGAGGTACAGGCGCTCGTTTCGGAGCATCTCGCCGGCATGCACGGCAACACGCCAGTTGGCCATGTCCATGCGCTCGCCATCGAGAGCTTGCGGGCCGCGGACATCACCTTCTGGTCCGCATGGCTGGACGGGCAACTCTGCGGCTGCGGAGCCCTGAAGGCCTTGAGCACCCAAGCAGGCGAGGTGAAGTCGATGCGCACCCGCCCCGCGTTCCTCCGGAAGGGCGTCGGCCAAGCCGTGCTCGACGAGATCGTCCGCACCGCCGAAGCGAGAGGCTACCGCCACCTCTTTCTGGAGACCGGCACGGGGCCAGCCTTCGCTGCGGCCCACGCGCTCTACATGCGCAATGGCTTCGCGTGGTGCGGCCCGTTCGCGGACTACACCGCGACGGAGTTCAACGTGTTCATGACCAAGGAGATCTAGCGCGAGCGATCCGCTCCGCTCTTGCCGTCCGCGATCGTCAAGTTGAACAGCTCGCCAACCGGTTCGGAGTCGTACACGAACGTCATGTTCGTTTCATCTGGCGATACCCGGATCGAGATGAGCGGCCACGACATCGAGCGAAGCTCCTTCGTCGAGGTTCGCGTGACCTCCACCAAGCGGGTGCGGTGGCCCGCGCTGGACGCGACGATCCAGCTACGGGCGAGGGTCGCCAGAGCCCGCACGGAATGCCCAGGCTTGAGCTCCAATCCGAAGCTAGTTTCCTTCGCGGTCTTGGTGTCGACGACCGTGATCACACTGTCCACGACGAACGACAGCTCGGGTCGCGTCGGGTGCAGCGACCAGGCACCGCCGCTGGCGAGAGTCGAGGCGAGGACCGAGCCCAGCTCGCCCGTCGTGGGGTCGAGACGCACCCATCTGTACCCGGAAGGGAGGGCTTGCCGAAGCACACACTCCTCACGGTTACACTTGGGGCCAACCTCGGCCAGCGCGGACCACCCATGGAGAACCGGAAAGGGAATCGTGGTGATCGGTGCGGCCCACTCGGTCCGGCGCAGGGTCGCCAACGCTCCCTCTCTCGTCCAGAAGTACAGATGGTCGTCGTGCCGGACGGGCCACATCCCCTTCGCTTCCTCGACGCGCTCACCCGGTTGGCCGGGCTGGCGCAGGCGATGGATTGTGACATCCGTGCCGCAAGACTCGGCGACCAGGAGACTGCCGTCCGAGGTCCAGGAAGACGGGAGCCGCGCGCACCCCTTGCCGCTCGCCATTCTGGCAATGGTAGGTATCCCGGTATCCCACTCATAGCCGACCTCCTGGTGGTAGCTGAGGAAGTGGGCGGACGAGCCGAAGACCGGAGCAATGCTCCGGTTAGCCAGAAGCGCCGGGAGACGAACCGGATCGCCACGAACCGTGCCATCGGCTTCGACCGGCAACGCCGCGAGCTCGGTCGTGGCGCCGTCGCCTGTAGCAAACACGATCCATTGTGCGGAAGGCCAGGCAACCCAGGAGAGGCCCCGACGCTGGGTCGTGATTTCCACGCCCATCGGCTTCGAGGTGCCTTGCTCCAGGTCGACGAGGTGCAAGCCCTGCTTCGGGCTGCTCTCCGGCGAGACGATCACGGCGTACCGATCGGATTCGTTGAACGCCGCGACAGCTATCGATCTGCCCGTGCCCTCCTCCAACTTCCGCGCCGGCGCGCCTCGACGGATGATCCACAGGCCTGTAGTCGTGTCCGCCAACGCTGAGCCATTCGGCCCCGGCCAAACCGCGAGGACGTTCGTGCCCGGAAGTAGCGCTCTCGACTCGCCGCCTTCGACCGAGCTGGCCTCGAGCCCACCCGCGCCGAAAGCGTAGACGACGCCATCGCGAACCACGGCTCGCTGCCCCTCGGCGAGCGTCGACACGACCGTTTCGTTGGGCCCGCCGATCGGGGCGACCCAGAGCTCGCCATTCTCGACGTAGTAGACCTTACCTCGGTCGACCGAGACATCGAGGAGCGGGAGCAGCGGCTTGAAGATTGGTGTTCGCTCCCAACGAAGCTCGGGGGCCACCTGGGTGGGCAAGGCCGACCGGCGAGCCGACTCGAGGTCGGAAGCCCTCGCCGGTGGCGCAGAGCTCGCCGAGCCCGCGCTCGCGTGTTTACCGCCCTCACACGCGGTTGCGAGCAAGAGCAGGCAAGGGAGGAGAGCACGACCCCCGGTCATGAAGAGCGAGGTTACAAGAAGTCGCCTCGCCAAGCGCGTTCGAAGCTGGGGCGAAGAGCTCGCCGGCTCGGTCTTCGAAGCGCAAATTCTGCCGCTCTCTGCATCCGACATCTGCCTCGTTAGGAACGTGCCGCCGGCTACACCACGCGCTTCACCTCCGATACACTTCCGTGTCCAAGTAGCGGAGGTCTCCGTGCTCGTGAGAGGTCCCTGGTTGTCGCGTTCGTTACTCTCCGCTGGCGTGCTCTCGGCCGCGGCATTCGCCGCCCCCGCGTCGGCCCGGCCGACGGCTCCACCGATCGTTTGCGCGGCCGCTCCCGACGCCGCACAGTGCGCCGGCCAACTCGCGACGTGCGGCATCTGCCACACGTCGACCTGGCCCGCGGCCTGGAACGACTATGGCAGCGACGTCTTCGCAGGGCTCGCTGGCGGAGACTTCGAAGACGGCTTGGCTGCTGTCATCACGCAGCTCGCCGCGGAGGACAGCGACGGCGACGGCGTGGACAACGCGACCGAGCTCGCCATGGGGACGAACCCGGGCGACGAGACGGAGACCTGGCCCCAGTGCGCTCCGGGAGCCGCTCGCCCTGACGGGCTACCCGTGGCGACGGAGTACGACTTCGAGCGCGCACTGCATCGAGTCTCCATCCTCTATTGTGGCGTCTCCCCGTCCTACGACGCCAAGCTCGCGTTCCGTGGGCTCGCCGACGACGCCGCGCGGTACACCGCGCTCCACGAGCAGCTGACCGCGTGCCTCGCTGGCCCATGGTGGCGCGACCAGGGCCTACCTCGCCTCGCGGACTGGCGGGTTCGCCCGGTCTCCGCGGTCGGCAAGGACTCACCGGTCGGCATCATCATCGGCGACTACGAATGGGACTATCGCCTGTGGACGTGGGCGATGAGCGGTGGCCGCGACGTACGCGAGCTGCTCCTCGCCGACTACCACGTCGAGGCGAATGCTGACGGATCGCTCCAGAAGCGGGAGGGGCTGATCGTCAGTTACCCGGGTCAACCGCTCGTGCCGGATCGGCGCGCCGGCATGATCACGACCCAGTGGTTCTTCGCGATCAACACGATGTTCAGTCCACTGCCTCGCACCTCCGCAGCGCAGGCCTACCGCGCCTATCTCGGCGCCGACATGGCACGCAATCAGGGCATCTGGCCGGTCGACGGCGAGCCCGTCGACGTCGACTCGAAAGGCGTGGCCGAGGGCGAGTGCGCGAGCTGTCACAGCACGCTCGACCCGTTGAGCTACGCATTCGCGTACTACAACGGCATCGTCGGCCTGCAGACCGGGGCCTACGTGGAGGGCCGCCCGGCCGCGCTCATCCCCGGTTGGAACGACCCCACGACTGTTCTCTTCGGTCAACCGGTCGACGGGCTGACCGGTTGGGCCGAGGTCGCCGCGAACAGCGACGCGTTCAAGCGCATGGTCGCGCTCACGTTCTTCCAGCATGCGATCGATCGCGAGCCGCTGCCTGACGAAGAGGCCGCCTTCGCTTCGCTGTGGCGTTCCCTGCCGGACAGGGGATGGAGCGCGGACGCGCTCATCCATGACCTGGTCGACACCCAGAGCTTCGGAGTCCGCTGATGAAATCGAGCCACCTTCTATGGGTCGCGGTCTTGCTCGGGCTCACGAGCTGCTCTTCGGAAGACGCGCCCCCCCTTCCCCTTCCCACAGCTTCCAGCTGCGAGGACACCCTGACCGCTGTCGAGACCTTGCGCTGGAAGCGTGTCGGGCCCTTCATCGCGGATCTCGGGCGAGCGCTGGAGCTCGACCAGGCCTCCGTATGCACGGAGCTCGGGGAGCTCAACTGCGAGCAGCTCTACCGCCTTCCGCTAGGCGGAAGTGACCCGTTCGGCGCCGCTATTTACCAGGCCCCCAAGGCTCCGATGAACACCACCTCGGCTCTCACCGAGCGCGTGACGCTCGCCGCGTGCGCCCGCCGCGTCTCCCTGGATCAGGCCGGCGCGCCTGTCGTGTTCCGGCACGTCGATCTCGGCGCCGGCGCTCTCTCCGCGGGAGCGGCCGGGGTCGAGGCGCAGGTCGATGAGCTCTACCGGCGGCTGCTCTCGCGCGATCCTACCGCGGAGGAGCGTTCCGCTGTCGCGACGCTGGCCGAGGGAGTCTCCGGCTCGGATTTCGCGAAGCTCGCCTGCTTCTCCATTGGGACCACCACCGAGTTTCTTTTCTTCTGAGGAGCGCGCCCATGTCCTTTCAACGCCGCCGTCGCGACTTCCTCCGCCTCACCGCCGCCGGTCTCGGTCTCGCCGCGAGCGCCACCCTCCTGGGACAACGGCGCGTCTTCGCCGAGCCCGCGCCCGACCAGAAGTTCCTTTTCGTGGTCGGCGCGAGCGGAGGCGCGAGCATCGTCGATAGCTTCCTGCCCGTGCTCACGAGCCAGGTCTCGAGCCCAAGCCTCGCCGAGTCGATCCTTGCCTACCCCGACGCGGTCATCGGCCAACCAAACGGCTCCAACATCCGCTGCGTGAAGAACCTCGGCGTCGGGTCTACCTTCAACACCAGCTACGACCTGGAGACCTTCCTGACGAAGCACTTCGACGACATGTCGATCGTCACCGTCCAGAACACCAGCGTGAACCACGTCGTGGCCCAGAAGCGCGCGATCACCGGCGCTGGCATCGACGGCGGCCGGACGATTCAGGAAGCCATGGCGATGACCCATGGCGGAGCCGCCCTCATCCCGAACGCGATCATGGCCTCGGGTAGCTACGCCGAGCCGGGAGACGTGGAGGTCCCGTCGCGCGCCCGAGCGGAGCTCATCGGAAACGCGCTGGCATTCCCTCTCGCGATGGATGGTGTGCGTGGCGTCGAAGGCGCCCCGTCCCGCGAGCTTGTCGAACGAGCGCGCGCGACGCGAGCACAGCTCGAGGGGATGAGCGAGTTCGGCAAGCGCAACGCCGCCAGCTCGCTCCGCACGAGCTTGCTCGACATGCGCAGCACCGTCCAGCCGGAGCTCGAGACAGCCAACCTGATCACGAAGCTGATGATGGTACAGGACGGCGTGATTCCCCTGTCGGAGCACGATCTCGAAACGTCCCCCGACGCCGCGCAGCTCGCCAGCGTCTTCCCCGACCTGACCGAAGACCGGCTCCAGGCGCAGGCCGCGCTCGCGTTCCTTCTGGCACGCTATGGCGTCAGCGTCGCCATCACGATCGGCCCGAGCTTCGACCCCAACTTCCTCAGCGACGGGAGCATCGTCGACACGCCGCTCGCATTCGACTTCTCGCACAACGACCACCTCAACGCCCAGCAGGTCATGTGGGCCCGCCTCTGCGAGACGCTCGACGGCCTCATCGGCCTGCTCAAGCAGACCCCACACGGGACCGGCTCGATGTGGGACAAGAGCCTGATCTACGTAGCCACGGACTTCGGTCGGACAAAGACGCGACCCAACGGCGCCGTGCAGTTCGGAACGGGACACGATCTCGGCAATGGCAACCTCTTCATCTCGCCGATGCTCAAGGGCAACAGTGTATTCGGCGGCGTCGCCCCCGACACCGTGCAGCCCTATGGGTTCGATCTCGCGACTGGCGCGCCCAATCCGTCCGTCGTCATGCGAGAGGGGCACCTCTACAGCCTGGTGGCGCAGGTCATGGGCATCGAGTTCGAGGGACGGCACGACATGAGCGCGCTCTTGGTTTAGCAGTTTGAGAGCTCCAGACCATGCACGCGTCGAACAGCGGCCCCGGCCTACCCTCGCGCCTCGCGGCTCGGCCGCTGCTCCTTGCCTCATTCCTGGTGGCACCGCTCGCGTGCGGGTCCGAGCCCGAGACGAAGACGCCGACGCCCCAGGAGCCCCTCGCCTCCAGCCGCCCGGTCGTCACAGCCGCCGCCACCCTCGCGCCGAGCGCTCCTTCTGCCGTGCCACGGTACGACGGACCACCCGACCGTGGCCCGTGCGAGAGCGCGCACGATTGCACGCTGCGCGACGAGTGCGGCTGTGCTTGCGTCGGCGTCGTGGTCTCCGCACCGAAGCGGATCGCATGCGACGAGAGCTGCCCGAACCGTAACGTCTGCGAAGGCTACTCCGCGATTTGCGTGCTCTCGACGCGCCGTTGCGACGCGATTCCCCCGGCACCCAAGGGGGGCGCGGGGAATTGATCGAGGACCTTCAGCAGGCGCGGGGAGCGGGCGACGCCTGCCCGCACGACATTTCAGAGCGCGCCGGTGATCTGCGTGTAGCCGTAGACCGCGGGCTCGCTGCGTCCCCCTTCGGCCTCGCGCGGGAGATCGCCTCGGGAGAAGAGCGCGCCACCTACCTCGAAGGCGAGGTTGCGTGGGAACGGTTGGTACCGCACGCGGCCTTCGAGCTGCGCGCCGACGAAGCTCCCCGCCTCGCCGCTCTTGTCCGAGAGCTGGGCGGACGTCCACGCGTCCGTGGAGGACGCAAGCCAGGCGAGGCGGTACGCGACGAACCCGTCGAGCACGCGATGAGGCGTGATCTCGAAGCGAACCCCCGGCGAGTGAAGGTTCACACGCGCGAGCGCCCCGTAGAGGCCCGTCGGACCGAAGTCGAACCGGCGCGCCCCGAAGAGCGGATCGAACCGATTGTTGAGCTCGTCGTCGGGGGACTCGTCCCCGCTCGCGAAGTCGTACAGGACCGCGAGCCGAGGCTTCCAGGGCGCCGCGACCTGATACCCGACGGCGACCGCGGCGGACGCCGCGATGTGCCGCAGATCTTGGATGTCCTCCGGCTTGTTCGACGCCCGTGAGGTGCCGAGCTGCAGCATCGTCTCGATTTGGAAGTCGAGCTCGTTTGGCGCCGGTGCCCGGTAGAATCGCAAACCGGGCGTCACGAGGCGCCGGTTCGCGCTGTCGAGGTCCGGCGCGTCACTCTCGGCCAGCCCGACCACGTAGCCGTCCACGCGCGCACCGGACAGAAGCTCGGGCGACGAATAGAAGGCGCTCCACAGGAGCGCGTTCACGTTCTCGACGTCGAACACGACGTCGTTCGAGCGGAGCTCCTCCTCCACCGACGGCAGCCGCGTGACCGGGAACGCAGCCAGGAGGCGGACGAAGTGATCCTCGCGGCTTCGCCAGTGCAGGTCGATGCCGTTGAAGCCGTTGATCGTGTTGCGGAAGTCGTTGCGCGCGATCAGCCGGCGCGTCGCGCGCTCGACGGTGGAGGTCTTCATGGGCACGCGGGAGAGGTCGAGCGTCATCCGCCCGACCTTCAGGGAGAGCGCGTCCTCGGGCTGGAAGGCCCCGCGGAACCGAAGGCCGATGTAGCCTTGCAGGAGCTCGAACGGGTTGGTGAGCCCCTGGTTCACAGGGGTGTCGTCAGTCACGTAAGCGCGCGAGTCTTGAAGCTCCGCGCCGAGAAAGAGGGGTTCGAGCGTGAGCTCCGCCGAGAGCAGCGTCCGAAGGAACAACCCCGTCGAGCTCGTGTCGAGCCCGGCACGAAAGTCGTTGGCCAGGTGCTCGAAGCGGATGCGGTGCTCCAGCCCGAAGCGCAGGATCGGGTCGGTCCCCAGCGCTTCGTCCAGCCGGAACGGTTTGTCCGTCGTCTCTTGCGCGAGCGCGGAGCCGGAGTAGGAGCAGGAGAGCGCGACGGCGGCCACGAGGGGTCGACTCGTCAGGAGCTTCGAACGAACTGGGGGCCGGGGCATGACCGAGAACCCACAAATAGCGGCGAGGAGGGCAGGGAATAAGCCCTTTGACCGCCCGGTTCGCGTTTGCTTCTCTTGCTCTCGTGGTCACACGCCTGACGCCAACCTGGCTCGGCGCGCTCGGCGTGCTCGCGGCCGCGGTGTGGGCTTGCGATGATGACGCAGCCGGGCCGGGCGGGGCGCCCACGACCTCGAGCGCCGGGCCGGGCGGGGAGGGCGGCGGATGGGACCCGCGATTCGACGCCTTCGTGGATGCGCTGCAACAAGACCTGGCTGCGAGCGGGGCCTACGGCGTGTCGGTCGCCATCATGGAGTCCGGGCAGATCACGTTCGCGCACGCGTTCGGGAGCAAAGACCCAGCAGGCCTCGAGCCGCTCGAGACTTCCACCCTGATGCAGATCGGGTCCGTGACCAAGCCGATCACGGCGACCGCGCTTCTCCGCAACGTCGAGGCGGGAGAGGTGGCGCTCGAGGACACGCTCGGTGCGGTGCTGCCGGCGCTGGAGTTCGCGCGCGACGCTCGCTGGGACGACCGCATCACGCTGCATCACGTGCTCAGCCATCAATCGGGCCTCGTCGACACGCTTGACTGGCCCGGCTCCGCTGACGACAGCGCCCTCGCCGACTTCTTCTACGGCGACTACGCGACCAGCGGATACGTGATGGCGCCGCCTGGAACGTTCTACAACTACTCGAACCCGAACTTCTCGTACGCCGGCCTGATCAGCGAGACGCTCGACACGCGTGCATGGTCCGACCTCATCCGCGAAGACGTCTTGCTTCCGCTCGGGATGACGCGAACATTCGCGCGCCGGGACGAGGTCGAGGCCGATGGCGACTACGCGATAGGCTACGGCTACACGCTGACCGGCGAGCTCCGCGAGGTTCTCATGGAAGAGGTGACCGACGCCGCGTCGACGCGGCCCGCCGCCACCCTCTGGTCGACGCCCTTGCAGATGATGCGACTGGCCGCCTTCATTCGGAACGGCAACCAGGCCGTGCTCTCGGACGCCCTCCGGGCCGAGATCACGACCCCCAAGGTCACCACCGGGTACCTCAACGGCACCAGGCACTACGGCTACGGCATGGCCATCTGGGAGGGCTTTCTCACCTCCGAAGGCACCTACTACCCCATGCCGGTCTGGTTCCACGGCGGCAACACGAACAGCTTCACCACCGACTTCTGGGTGCTCCCCGAGCAGGACTTCGCTCTCTGCATCGTCGTCAGCGGCGTCTACGCCGACTTCGATCACAGCGTGGATGTAGCGATGGAAACGCTCGTCGCTCTCCCGGAGCCGATCGACGCGCCTCTGGCCACGGTCGATCCGTCCACCTTCGGCCGGCATGTCGGCACGTACCTCGACCGCTTCAACCTCGGCCACATCATCATCGAGGACGCCGGCGACGCGCTGACCGTCTCCATGCCCGACGCCGAAGCGGCCGGCGTCACGGTCGACCACCAGCTCACCGCCGTGTCGAACGACATCTTCCTCGTCTATCTGAACGGCCTGCGCTACGACCTCACGTTCTTCCCCGACACCCCGGGCGGCCAGTCCGTCTACGTCCGCAACCGCAACTTCGTCGGCCGCCGCATGGTCCCGGTGGACTCATTGCCAACCGACCCCCCCACGGCCGACAGCGCTGCAATCGAGCGCATGCTCCTCCAGCACTCGAGCGACCCGGGCGAGCGGCGTATTTGGAAGGCCGCCCTCACCTCGACCCCACCGTAAATGGGGTCGAGGTCCGCGAGTTGCTCACGGCCGAGTGGTTCCGCGCGGACGCGACGAAGGTCCGCAGATGCGGACGTCAGAGCACGACGTCCTTCAACGAGTCGAGCCGGACGCCGTCGTCGTCGAAGCTCTCTCGGACGCCGCCTCCACCTGGCGCTCGGAAGCGGTCGAGCTGCACGAGAGGCGAGAGGTCCAGATCACCCAGCTTGTTGATCGTCGAAATGGCCTTCTGACGGACGACGAACTCGCCGACCTCGAACCTCTCTTCGGGCAGGTTCCGGACCAACGTCTCCTGGCTGAGCACGAACCCCACGGCGCCGAGCTCCCGTCTGCCTACCTTGAAGACGACGATCTTGAAGAACCGCTTGGGGACCAAGATGTCACGCAGCGGCTTGTCGTCGTCCGAGAAGATCGGACCGTTCAGGACGCAGAGCCGCGCGCCGTCTTTCGCCCCCTGCTCGGCGACGTGGTTCTCGAGATCGCCCCAGAGCCGCAGGCCCTTGCCGGTGAACGCGTCGGACTGATTGAAGTCCACGTGCTGCGGAGCGGCGTTCGGGTAGAAGAACGTGTCGTCGTTCGCGGCGCGGGCCTCTCGTGTGGTCTCGCCCCACGCGGCGTCGTCCCGGCGCGTGAGGTGCCCCCGGTCGTAGTCGTTGTTGCGGTAGTAGGAGTTGTCGATCTGGGCGTGACTGGGAAGGCGTGGGTCGAGCCGCCAATCGACGGATGACTGCTTTCGTCCGAGGTTTACCGGGGCGTCGAAGTCGATGTTGACCGCAGAGACGTACGCCATTCGCCGCTCTTCGTTCATGATGATGCTGTAATGGTTGTACTTGAGCTCGAAGGGGTTCTCCGCGGACTCGTCGATAACCAACGCGCCGCCGAACCGGGGACGGGCCTTCATCCTCGGCAGCGCGAGCTGCGCGCCCAGGAAGCGCTCGTCGAACCCGGGGCGGTCCGCCAGGTCGTCCGCCGTCAACCGCTCGAACAGCCCAGCCTCGCGCTCCGTGCGGTCTTCGAATCGCACGCGCTCGATCGACTGCGGCCGATCACCGATCTGAACGGTGACGCGGATGGGGATCTCGTAGACGAAGGCCCCCTCTTCGGGCGCCGCGGTCGTCCTGTGGCTCCGGCCGGCCGTGCCACTCCCCATCTCGGAGAGCTTGCTTCCGACCACGCTGCCGGAGGGAGAGCCGTTCCTCGATGCACCGTTTCTGCTCTGACCATTGCCTTCGAACGAGCTGCGCCGTTCGCCGTTCGTCGCAGACGGACGAGATCGGCCGTCCCCGCGCACCGCGCGGTCCTCCTCCTCGACGCTTTGGATGGCCAAGACCCCCGGTGACTGGGCAGACAGCAGCCGATCCAGAAGCTTGCGCTCCGCTCGCCCGACGTCCGCCTTCTCGATCACGGCGATGATGCTGGACACGCGCACGCCTTCGTTGCCGATCCAGGCGATCTCTTCGAACGGGTCCGTGTCTTCTTTCCAGGCGGAGCCGCGCTTGTTCAGGATGCGCCCCTCGTCGTCACGCCGGGGAACGCCCGAGTGGTGGAGCGCCACGACCTCCCACTGGTCATTGAGCACGGGTGAGCCCGACGAGCCCTTCTCCGTGTCAGCCTCGTAATGGATGAACGGTCCCATGGCGTCGTCATTGGGGCCCGTCCGCAGATCGAGCACACGGTTGTTGCGAATGACCACCTCCTTCTCGCGACCCAGGGGATGCTGGATGATGTTGATCAGATCGTCCGGCACGAGGGAGATCTTTCCCTGCTGACCGTCGAGCGGCAGCCACCCATACTCCTCGATCCGAATCGCGCCGTCTTGCGTTGCAGGTTGCACCATGACGAGCGCGAAGTCGGTGGGTTTGTCGTTCAGGAAGAACGCCCGCGGGTCGAGCGCGAAGCGCCTGATGAGCTTGGGCTTTCCGAACGTGTTCTGCTCGTAGTCCATCTCGAGCACGCACTGACTCGCGAGCTCGGCCGAGGTGAGAACGTGCTCGTTCGTGAGCAGCAGGCCCGGCCCGACCAGAAAGCCGGTGCCACGTGGACGAAAGCCCGACGGTGCTCGCACCGCGATCCGGCCCACGCAGCGCGCAGCAGCGAGGCCGCGCTCGAGAAACTCGACGGACAGGAAGTCGCGCGCCTCGAGCACGGCCTCCTTGAGAAGCTCGTTCGAGAGATCGTGTTGGGTCACCGCGGATCGATTGAGGAGCTCCACCAGGGTTCGGTTCCCGGGCGGACGGCGGTCGCGAGACTTGCGGCGGACCTCGCCGAGGAGGCGATTCAGCCTGGCGGCCAGCCGATCCGGCGAGTCCGCCTGGAGCAACTCTCCGTTTGCGATCAGCCGCGCGCGTTCCTCGCGAGCGCCCGTTCGCGCGCTCCAGCGCTCCATGGCTCCACGCGCCCGCTCCAGAAGAATGCGCTCGAACTCGCGTTCGGTGACGTGTTGCTCTTGCGGAGCAGACTCTCGTTTTCCGTTCTGAGGTGCTCCACGGGTTTCGGCGATGGTCATGCGGGTTGCCTTTCGTCCGGGTTCGTGAGCTGCGTGGATGGCGCGTGTTCGCTCGGGCGCCAGCCCGAACGAGCAAAGACGATCTCCTGTCCCCCTCCGCGCGCCGGTCCCCTCGCCAGCCCGCGAAGGAGACTACGCCCCGCCCCTACGACTGGGAAGCGTCAGTCTGCTGTCCGGTGTGACAAGCTCGTGTCGAAGAAGCTGGCAAACTGCCAGCTTCCTGACGTCGCGCCTCGGGGGGGGCCGGGTCACTCGACCGCAGTCACTCAAGGCGGCGACATCGATGGCTCGGCGGTGCACCGGATCGAGCTCGCCCCCGCGACCGCCGTGGCGGAAGGGACCATGCGGTCATTAGGGCGGTCTCGCGTCGCGAGCTCGCGTCCGTCGTCGAGCGACCATTCGGTCTCGTAGCGGTCCGAACGGACGATGACGCGGTCTCGCTCGCAGGTGATGCTCATCAGGGCATCTCCGCGGACGTAGGGCGGCGGCGCGAGGCGTGCACGGCGTGCTTCGAAGTAGGGCCCGAGCGGGAGTGTCCGCCCGTCGACCACGAGGCCATACTCCAGATGGGCTACGTCCCCCTTCAGACCCGCACGTGCCATGGCAAGCTCGACGGTCGGGCCATCGGCGTGACGGCAGCGGCACCCTGCGGCCGGCTCGAGGCTCTGGGGCGCCCGAGGGGGTGCGGCTGGCGTCTCGGCGACCTGCTGCAGCGAGCGCGCGTTGCCGGTGCCGAGGTCCAGGAGGACGAAGCGCAGGCCGATGGTCTTGCTGAGAGAGGTGTGCTCGGTGTTGCCGGCGGAGCGCAGCGCGAGGACGAGCGAGCTCTTCCTCGGATCGCTCGCGGCGCGATAACGCGTCCCGCGAAGCTCGACGTCGCGCGGGAGCGCATAACGCGCGACGACCTCGGCCTCGAGGTTGGTCACGACGACGGCGTCGAATGCCGTGAGGACGACGTGGTGGTCGGTGAGCTCGATGCGGTGGAGCAGGCCGTAGCTCAGGCCGAGGTCGAACAGGCTCCGCTTGGCGTGGACGACGCCGCGCTCATCGAGCACGACGAGGTCCATCTCGCGGCTGTCCGAGCGAAAGCCAGGCGCGAGCCCCCCGCCTGGATCCAAGCTCGGGGAACGCGCGCCCGCGTAGGGCGGCGGCGAATGGTCGTCGAGGAGCGCGAAGCGCTCGCCGTTGGACCGTGCGCGGCGCGCGGCATAGGGGCCTGACGGCACGGGCACCTCTTCGAGCTCCGCTTCGAGCGGGGCCCGCGAGCTGATGCGATCGACCGGCGCCGAGGCGACGCGGGCGTCGTCGGCCTTGCCGTCGCAGCCTCGCGTGGTCTTCGGGTCGAGCGTGAGAGCCGCGGCGTCGAGCGCCACGAAGCCAACCTCGGCCTCCATGACGACCGCACCCTCGACGACGCAGAGGCGCCCCGAGAGGCGGCGCGGCGGCTCGAGCGTCTTGCGCAGCTCGCCATTCCGGAGGTGATGGACGTGCACCCGCGTTCCCGACGACCCTACGCTCACGATCACGAGGTCTTCGTCGGTCGCGGCGAGGCCGACCTTGGCGAAGCCCTTCACCTTCGGATCCGGACCGTACGTCCCATCCAGACCGTCGAGCGTCCAGAGCGGCTCACCCGTTCGCCCGCTCACGGCTTGGACCACCGTCGCGTAGCGCCCATGTTCTTTCCAATGGGTGTCGGTTCCGTCGACCTCCGGATGCGGACCGATGTCTCGACCGCCGGCGAAGACGACGTCGAGCGCACCGTCGCCGTCCACATCGGCGAGCACGGGCTTCGCATAGATCTCCGGACTGACGATCGCCTGGCCCGAGAGCAAAGCGAGGTCGTGACCCGCAAACCAGCCGCGCTCCGCGAGGAAGCCCCAGAGCAGGGGGCTGGCCATCGCAAGGAGCACGATCGGGATTCCGAGGACTCGGTAGTCGCCCGAGCCGATGGTCTTGCGGTGCAGTCGCGCGAGGAACCCCTCACGGCCTCGCTTCGGCTTCTCGCGGCGCCCGGCACGCGGAGGGGGCGCCTCCGGCGTCGCGTCGACCGGGTCGGGCGTCGCACGCGGGGCCGCGGGCTCCTTCGTGCGCGGGCGCTGCGCGCGCTCGGCGGCGCGGCGTTGGGACGCCTCGGCGAGGTCCCGCGCGCGCTGAGCGACGACAGCGGCAGCCGGTCGTGCGTCAGGGCGCATGTCGAGCAGCTCGCGAATCAGGTCGCGCGCCTTCGACGAAATCTGCACCGACGCCTCCCAGTCGAGCGTGTTGTCGCTGCCGAGCAGCGTCGCCGGATCGCGCCGCGTGAGCAGCGCGAGCGCCAGCGCGCCCAGCGCGTAGACATCCGACGCTGGCGTCGCGTACCCCGCGAGCTGCTCCGGCGCCATGTAGCCGAACGTCCCGGCCACCGTGCTGCCTCCCTTCAGCTCGATCGACTCGCGGACCGCGCCGAAATCGATGAGGACGAGTCGACCGTCTCTGCGCCGCATGACGTTCTTGAGCTTGAGGTCGCGGTGCACGACCGGCGGCGAGAGCCCGTGCAGGTAGACGAAGATGTCGGCGAGCTCGGCGAGGATCTCGAGCGTGGAGCGCTCGTCGATGCGACGCGTCTCGAGCTCCGCGTCGAGGGTACGCCCGTCGATCAGCTCCTGGACGAGGTAGAGCGACGCCGCCTTCCCCTCGCCGAACGCGAAATCGTCGAAGACCTTCGGGATCGACGGATGGTCCAGCTGCCGCAGGACCCGTGCTTCCCGGTCGAAGAGCTCGAACGCCTTGACCCCGTCGAAGGAGCGGATTGGGAGCTCTTTCACGGCGACCCGGGCCGAGGTCGCCACGACGGTCGCGGCGTAGGTGATCCCGCTCGCACCGCGGCCGAGGATCGCTTCGAGGCGGTAGCGGTCGTCGAGCAGGGGCGACTTTCCGCAAGCCGGGCAGAACGCCGAGGCCTCCGTCTGCGCACCACACGCCGCACAGACCTGCGTCACGTCGCGCCCCCAAGCGAGCGGTCGGCGTCGCGGCGCACCCACCGCGCGACGAAGACCAAGCCGACCCCGAAGGCCACCGCCAGGAGGCCGATGACGACGTCGACGATCGTGTCGACGAGCCGGTGCTCGGGAGGGTCCGCGAGGATCTCGATCCTCGCCGCGAGCACGCGACCGCCGGGCGGCGGCGTCACCGACACGCCAAACGACGACGCGTCGACGACGTCGACCGTCCCGAGGCTCATGCGGAGCCCTGTCGAGGCCTGCTTGTTCCGTTCCCAATACGAAGCCTCGAGCGCTCGCCCAGCTTCGCCAACCCAGGCAAAATGGCCTTCATACTCTCCCTTCCCCTCGTGATCGATCCGCAGCTCGACGCCGACGCGGCGCGTGTTCGCTGGTACCTCCAGCGTCTCGGCGGCGAGCCCGGCAGCGCCGTTCGACGCGACCTCCAGCTGCTTCTCGAAGAACGGATCGGGCACCGGCTTGGCCTCCGGCAGCCATCGCGCCGCGAGGCCCGCGTGGACGAGCCCGTAGAGGATGGCCGCGACCCCGAGGAAGCGGAGCGCCACGCTGTTGATGGATGCGCGATCGTCAGCCATGGCAACGAAGCAGGGCGCCGATGATAGCCCAGCGAGCTCGCTGCCCGGCTCCGTTTCGTTGGTGTCGCTACCATTCGAACGGCGCTTCGAGCAGCTTCGCCTCCCCCGGGCGGTCCGGGTGGACCTTCACCCGAACGACGTCGCCGATGGCCGGCTCACGCTCACCCTGCAGATGCAGGTACACCCGGACCTCGTACCGACGGCCATCGGCGAGCGTCGCGTCGACGTGCACGATTCGCTCACGGTAGGCCGAGTCGTTCTCCGACACGTCCTCGACCCACGTCAGCGTGCCCGCGCCATGGACCGCCGAGTCTCGCATCCTCGCGTCGTCGGCCCGCGCCGCTCTCGCGCTCGACCAGAGCGCCCAGCTCGTCAAGACGACGAGGACGATCGCGCCGAAGACCATGACGGGCCAGGCCAGCGCCCACTCCACGTCGGTCCCGATCTCGACGCTCATGGCCCTGGCGGCGCGCACCGCATCACCCGCGAAGTGTCGTCGCGGATCTCGACGTAGAGCGCGCCGTCCTTTCCGCGTGCGACACGACCCGCGGCGCTCGACCCGAGCGAGCGAAGCCCGAGCGCTGCGGGCCAACGTCGGGGCTCCACCTGCTTGCCGGTAGCGTCGATGACCACGTACTCCGTCTCGGTCGTGACGAGGACGCTTCCGTCAGCCCCCGGGCTGACGGTCGATCCCGAGTCGAGCGACACGTCCCGGAAGCGGGTCGCCGAGAGACCGTCGATCCTGTAGAGGGCCCGCCGAGGGCGAGGCTCCTCCGGGATCTCCACGACCGCGAGGAGAGCGCCGCCTCCGAGCCACGCGAGCGCGACCCAACCGCCGCGCGGCTCGGGCACCGGCACGTGGCCCAGCGAGCCCTGGTTCGGGTCGATGATCTCGATCCATTCCCGACGCCCCACACAGCCGGCTCGTATCGTGGCCACCAGCCCCTGCGGCGCCACGGCGAGGGAGCTCGGCCCTCCCGGGGAGCAGCTCTCCGTCGATGGCGGGGGGCTCGACACGAGATTGCGTGACTTGGCTTTGGCTCCCCCCTCGACCGCAACGAGCGTCGAGGGGCTCGAGCGTCCGGCCCAGGAGATCGCAACCGTGTGGGCGCCTACCGCCGCGACGTCGAGGAACCGCGACCGGGGAGGGGCGGCCTCGCGCGTCCACGTACCACCACGCATCCGGTAGACCTCGTTTCGAGGCGGGCTCACGTCGGGGTCCGGGAACTTCTCGGTCACGAGCAGGACGGCGCTCTCGAGCGAGTCACCGCGTACGTCGTACGAGGACATCGGCGGCGCGACGTCCTCGTTCGGCTTCGATGCGCGCAATGGCCAGCCAGCCGCGCGACGCGGAGCCGAGCCAGGCTCATCGAGCAGCAGGAGACCTTCCGGCGAGACGCCGACAGGGCGGCCACCCACGATCGAGAGCTCCTCGAGCCCCGGAATGGGCGCGCAGCGCTGCGAAGCGTCCGGGCCCTCGGTCGCGCCGCTACCGGCCGGCTTGGGCGCCGGCGGCGCTGCGCTGGCGACCTGAGGCGCGGCCTTCTCCGGAAGCGGAGCGTCCGCAGGGTCGCGCGGGGTCGAAGCAGGCGTCGCGGAGCAGCCGTGGAGCACGGCCAAGACAGGAAGAAGAAGCGTGCGTGTGGATCGCCGCATCGCGCCCTCTTACCGCGTGGCTCGCGCTTGCACCAGAGCCCCGAGGATGCATGCCTCGGACCGTCTAGCCGCACGCCACGCCTCAATCGCGATCGGGCGCCCCCGGCGGAAACATCGGACGGTAGGGCCGCCCCTCGTCGACGGCGCGCGCAAACGAGGGCCTCGCGAGGAGGCGCTGGCGGTAGGCGCGGACCCTGGGAAACGTGTCGGCGATGGGGTGGACCCAGTCGGCGTAGAAGAGCGCCGGGGCGGCGGAGCAGTCCGCCATTCCGAAGCTCTCGCCGGCCGCCCAGGTGCGGCCACCCATGACTTTCTCCAGCCACGCGTAGGCCGTGTCCAGCATGCGCCGAGCGTCGGCGACGCCCAGCGGGTCCTTGTCCGACGGCCCGCGGATCGTGTCGAACACGATCTTCTGCATCGGCGTGGAGACGTATTGGTCGAAGAACCGGTCCATCATCCGGACCTCGAGCGCCGCTTCCGGCTCCCGCGGAATGAGCGCCACGGGGCCGGGGTGGTGGATCGCGAGGTGCTCGATGATGATGCTCGACTCGACGATGGCGCGGCCGCCGTCGACGAGCACCGGCATCCGCTTGAGCGGCCATAACGCCGCGAGCTCCGCCGCGGCCTGCTCGTCGCCGAACTCCAGCAGGCGGAGCTCGAATGGCGTGGCGTTCTCGTAGAGCGCGACGAGGACCTTCTGACAGTACGACGAGAAAGGATGAGCGAACAGCTTCATACACACCCCGTGATCCAGTAGCGGTAGCCGTTGACGCGGAAAGGGAGCCCCAGCTCGCGGCAGACGTCCGCGATGAGGTCCGGCGTGAAGAAGTAGTTCCGGAGAGAGATGATCTTGTCGCCCTCCACCTGGGCGCGGGTCACCGCGCGGACGGCCTCCACGCCGTCGTCGTGCTGGTAATACGAGAGGAGGAGGACCTCGCCGCGGTGGGCGCGGAGCTCCATTCGAGCGGGTATCGGCAGCACGCCTTGAATGAAGGCCGGATCGATACCGCCGAGCTCCTTCGCGGCGGCCATCCGCTTGCTGCCGAAGAGCATGCCGTGGAGCGCGGTGTCCTTGGCCGCACGCGCGCCGTAGAAGCGGCTCGCGCCGACGACCTCCACCGACGCATGGTCGAGCAAGAGGGCGGTGAGGCGCTCGAGATCACGAGCGTTGAACGCATCGCAGAACGCATCGAGCACGCCCGCGGCAGGCACGCGCAAGGCCTCCTCGTCCGGATCGACCTCCTCGAGCAGCTTGCCGCGACCGCGGTGCAGCGCGGCCTTCGTCGCTCCCACGGTGGTCTCCAGCGTCTCGGCGATCTCCTCGAGCGTCAGCTCGAAGACCTCCTTCAGGACGAGCGCCGTGCGCTCTTGCGGGGAGAGACGGACGAGCAATGTGCCGCCTGCTTCCCGGCTGGCGCGCGGGTCCTGTCGGCGCTCACCTGGATCCGCCTGAATCCGTGCGCGAGCGCCAAGCGCGACAAAAACGCAGGAGGCTCCCCCTGCGCGAGGGGCCGCGCGTTTCTGGGTCTCGGGGTAGCGGCTGAGTAGGGTCCGCTTCGGCCCTCAGAAAACCGAAAGGCCGGAGCCCTCCATGTCGTGGCAGACCTGGGCTCCGACCTCTCCAAGAAGCGCCAAGGACTCGAAGAGTCGCTGGTGCTGCCTTGTTGTCGCAGCCGGGATGGCAGATGGCAAGTTCTCTCCGATGGCCCGGATGAGCCATCGAGCAGGGAGCGAAAGGGTCCGCCGAAGAGGGCGATGCGCGTCAGTTCAGCTGCCGCGGCTGCCGGGGCTTGGTCGTGATCTGCCGGCGCTGCGACCGAGGTCATCGCTTCTGCGGCCGGGCTTGCGCGAGCGCGGCTCGGCAACGGTCGGCTCGGGAGGCGTCGCGCAAGTACCAGAGAACGCCCGAAGGGAAGCGACGACACGCGGCCCGCCAAGCTGCCTATCGGCTCCGCATCGCCGAGCAGAAAGTGACTCATCCGGGTTCCGCGGCGGTGGCTGCGGAGGTGACCGTCACGGCTCCTCAGACAACGGAGTCTTCTGAAGATGAGACCGTCTCGAAGTGTTCAACGCCATCGGCACCAACGCCGGAGGGAACGACGCGACTTTCGGCAACGCCGACGCAGCGGCCCAGCACGCGCCCCTGCTGCCGCTGCGGACGCCCGTGCGGGCCTCACGTGCGCACGCATCGGCTGGCCCTGTACCGCGGCCGGAGGAGTCGCCCACCGCCGCGCACGCAGCCAGGCTCGGCGAGGGGGTGAGCGGTGAAGCGCGTCCCCGTCGAACTCGAGCATGAGATCCTCCGCCGTCACCTCGTCGACGGCTGGCCGATCGGGACCGTCGCGCGTGAACTCGGCGTCCATCACGGCGTGGTGCGCCGCGTCCTGCAGCAGCGCGGCGCGCTCGTGCAAGGCGTCCGCGTGATGCGAGCGCGGAAGGTCGATCCCTTTGTGCCGGTCGTGAAAGAGACGCTCGAGAAGTACCCCCGCCTTCACGCCTCGAGGCTGTTTCACATGATGCGAAGTCGCGGCTACGACGGGAGCGAATCGCACTTCCGTCGCCTCGTCGCCGAGCTGCGCCCGCGCGCGACCCCGGAGCCCTTCGCGCGCCTCGACATGCCCCCTGCCGAACAGGCTCAGGTGGACTGGGCGCACTTCGGCAAGGTCGAGGTCGGCCGCGCGCGCAGGCCACTTCAGGCCTTCGTGATGACGTTGTGCTGGTCGCGGATGTCCTGGCTCGAGTTCTTCCACGACATGGAGCGGCCGAGCTTTCTGCGCGGCCACGTCGACGCCTTCGACTTCTTCAACGGCGTCCCGCGACAGCTCGTCTACGACAACCTCAAGAGCGCCTGCATCGAGCGCGTAGGGCGCGCGGCGCGCTTCAACGAGTCGCTGCTCGACCTGGCGTCCCACTACGGCTTCGAGCCCGTCCTGGCGGCGCCCGCGCGCGGCAACGAGAAGGGCCGCGTCGAGCGCACGATCCGCTACGTGCGGACGAGTTTCTTCGCGGCCAGATCCTTTCGCGACATCGACGACCTCAATCGCCAGGCGCGTGAGTGGTGCCTCACGTTGAGCGCGGATCGGCGCTGGGCCGATGACGACCGCACGACGGTCAGGGCGCAGTTCGCGCACGAGCAGACGCTGCTGCGCAGCCTCCCTCCTACGCCTTACGAGGCCGTCGAGCGCATCGAGGCGCAGGTCGGACGCACACCCTTCGTCCGCTTCGACACCAACGACTACTCGCTCCCTCCCAAGCACGTCCGGCGCACCGTCACGCTCCTCGCCGAACCCCACCGTGTCCGCGTCGTCGTCAATGGCGCCGTCGTCGCCGAGCACGCGCGGAGCTTCGATCGCCACGCCACCATCGAGGACCCGCGTCATCTGCGCGACCTCGTCGACGTCAAACGCCGAGCGCGGGAGGGCGCGGGCATGAGCCGCCTCACGCGATCCGTCCCCGCCACGCGCCTCATGCTCGAACGGGCAGCCGAGCGCGGACAGAACCTCGGGAGCCTCGTCGCCAAGCTCCTCGAGCTGCTCGACATGCACGGAGCCGAAGCGATGGAAGCGGCGGTCGAGCAGGCCAACACGCACGAACGCGTCGGACACAAGCCCGTACGCATCGCGCTCGAAGCCCGCATGCGCGCGCAGAACCGGACCGCGCCGAGGCCCGTCCAGATCCCCGACGCGCGCATCCGGAACATCACCGTCGCCCCCACTGACCTCGGCGCTTACGACCGCCTGAACGAGGAGCAAACCGATGCCGAAGGTCTCTGAAGACGAGCTCCGCACAGCGGCCACCAAGCTCCGCCTCTACGGTCTGCTAGCGCACTGGGCGGAGGTCGCGCACCAGCCCTGGCTCGCCCGGGTCATCGACATGGAGCAGCGCGAGCGCGCGCGACGCAGCCACGCCTACCGAATGCGCAACGCCAAGATCGGCGCCTTCAAGGAGCGCGCGGACTTCGACTGGCGGCACCCGAAGAAGATCGATCGCGCGCTCGTCGACGAGCTGTTCACCCTCGACTTCATCGACGAGGGCGCGAACGTCGTCTTCATCGGGCCCAACGGCACCGGCAAGACCATGCTCGCGAAGAACCTCGCCTACGAGGCCATCTCCCGCGGCGTGAGCACCCGCTACGTCTCCGCCAGCGACATGCTCGCCGCCCTCAGCGGCCTCAACGGATCGATGCTCACCCAACGGCTCAGGCGCTTCACGACCCCGAACCTCCTCGTCATCGACGAGCTCGGCTACCTCCGATACGACGCGCACCTCGCCGATCTCCTCTACGAGGTGATCTCCCGTCGCTACGACGCCGGGCTCTCCACCGTCATCACCACCAACAAGCCTTTCGCGGAGTGGAACCAGGTCTTCGAAGGCGCCGCCTGCGTCGCGACCATGGTCGACCGCCTCTGCCACCGCGTCGAGCTCGTCCAGATCGAGGGCCCCTCCTACCGAGCCGCCGAAGCCCAAGCTCGAGTCCGAGATCGGCGCGCCAAGCGCAAGCCGCAGAGCGACTGAGCGCCGCGGGATGAGCACTCTCGACGAGGGGAGATGCTCATCCCGCGCTCGCGCACGAAATCACGCGCATGCTCGTGAGCGGCAACAGGTCCGGAGCCGCGTGCTCGATCGGTCCCTCTGGGGCAGGCGCGGAGGCGGCGTGACGAGCTCTGTCGATCCAGAGGTTCGATGCGACGCGGAAGAGCCACGCCCGCGGGCTCGGCGGCTGCTGCCAGAGCGCGCCCAACGTGACGAAGGCGCGTGCGAGCGTGTCCTGGCAGAGGTCTTCCGCGTCCCAAGGGCTACGCGTCAGGTACCGGCAGTACCGGTACAGCTCGGGGCGAAAGGGCTCGTAGACGTCGAGGAAACGTTGCCACGAACGCTTCACGGTGGCCGCGAGCTCATCGTCGGCGGTGTCGGGCGGGGGGCTCATGTTGGGAGAACGGATGGCGGGGCCGGGAAGATACCCCCGCCTGTTCGCGAAATCGCTCGCCCCCCAGACGAGGGGGCTTGACCGAACCCGCGCGGCGCTTTACATAACCTTTGGGTTATACAACCAACGAGTTATTTATGCTGGAACGCCGACTCGACGCGACATTTACGGCTCTTGCCGATCCGACGAGGCGCGCGATCCTCGCGCGCCTCGCCCAGGGGGAGGCGTCGGTCATGGAGCTGGCTGAGCCTTTCGACATGAGCCAGCCCGCCGTCTCGAAGCACATCAAGGTGCTCGAGCGGGCGGGCCTCGTGTCGCGTGGCCGCGACGCCCAACGCCGGCCCTGCCGGCTGGAGGCAGCGCCGCTACGGGAAGCGAGCGAATGGCTCGAACGCTACCGCGACCGGATGGAGGCGCAGTTCGCTCGGTTGGACGACCTGTTGGATGAGCTCAAGCAGAAGGAGAAGCGTCATGGCCGGAAAAGGTAGTGGAAAGCTCGTCGTCACCTTGCCCTCCGACAAGGAGATCTTGCTCGAGCGTGAGTTCGACGCGCCTCGGCACCTCGTGTTCGAGGCCATGACGAAGCCCGAACACGTTCGCCGCTGGTGGTGCTGCATGGACGGGTTCACCATGACGGTCTGCGAGATCGACTTCCGTGTCGGCGGGAGGTGGCGCTTCGCGATGCGCGGCCCGGACGGAAACGAGATCGGCTTCCGCGGCGAGTACAAGGAGATCTCGGCGCCCGAACGGATCGTGAACACCGAGATCTTCGAGCCCTTCCCCGACAACCCGGCGCTCGTCACCGTCACCCTCGTCGAGCGCAGCGGCAAGACGTATTACCGCTCGCTCGTCCTGCATCAGTCGAAGGAGGACCGCGACATGCACGTCAGCTCCGGGATGGAGTTCGGGGCCGGCCTCGCGCTCGACCGCATGGAGGAGATCTGCAACAGCCTCAAGCCTTGAGCGTCGGCCGCTCGCCGGCGCGCCGGCCTCGCCAGAAGTCGCATGGAGGCGCTCGCGGCGGCGGGACAGGTGGCCCGCGTCGACAGGGTCGCCGGGCTAGCTCACGCGCGCGAGCCGCAGTGGCGCGCGAGCTCGCGTGCGGTAGGTCGGGCCCTCCGTGGGGTTCTGGACGACGACCGAGCTTGCGAACCGAGCGTCGCCGACGATGCAAGGCAGGGCCTCGTCCCCCTGCTCGTCCGCGAGGACGAGCGCGAAGCCGTCGACCCTTCCGTTCGCGAGGTCGTCGACCCATCGACGCCGCTGGATGGCGCGGCCGAACGCGGCGGCGGCGGCAATTGCACCGAGGGAGATCGGCGCGAGCGAAGCGAGGTCGCCGACCCAGGCCGCACGAGCGATGCCCGCGAGGAGCACGGCGACGCCGAGCTTGCCTAGGAGCACGTCCGCGGATTGGTGCGAGCGCCCGTCAGCTCCCCGGACCGCCGTGCCTGCGATGACGGCGTACACGATCCCGAAGGCGATCCCGAGCGGCGCGGCCCAGAAGAGACCGATCAGCGTGGCGACCGCGAAAGGAACCAGCGGGGTAGAACGGTGCTCGATGTGCTGGAACGCGAGGCCGGCGTTGACCGCCGCCGCGGGGACGCACCAGAGGAGCACGCTCAGGATAGCCGCGACCGGTCGTCCCCTGCCGATGGCGCGGCGCACGACCAGGTAGCTCAGGAACGCGGTGCTGATGGTGACGAAGACGACCGGGTCGTCCCCTCGAAGCGGCTGCGCGAAGAGCAACAGCGCCGCCGGGTAGCCCAGCGTCGCGCCGATGGCGGCGGCGGCGAGCGGGGCGGCTCGCTCGGGCCTGGAGAGGTGCCAGGACGTGAAGGGAAGGTTGGGCTCCACGGGCTCGAGTCTGACGCCTCGGCGAGGAGGACCTTTGACGGGCTCGAGGAAGGACTGTGGAGATTTCGTCGAGGCGCGGTGGCGGTCTCAGCGTGGCACCCTCGTCGGCTCCTCGAGACGAGAGGGCGCGACCCAACCAAGCACGCCGGTCCGATTGTCGTCGCCCGAGCGCCCGTTGTCGCCCCACGACCAGAGCTTGCCGCTCTTCCACGCGAATACGGCGTCGTGCTCGCCGTAGCTCTCCTGCGCGAAGGCAAAGCCCTCGACGCCGTCCAGCCCAGGGACCTCGGTGGGCATCTTCGGGCTCTCACGCGTGCCGTGGCCGGAGTACGAATCGAAGACGCCCTTCCAGCAGAAGAGCGTCTTCTGGGCGATCGCGCAGCGGAGGCCGTGGGGGCTGATGTCGAACCGCGTGATCCCGTCGAGAAGGACGTCCTCGAGCTTACCGCGCGAATCCCAGCACCGAATGCGCCCCTCCTTGAGGCCGCAGCCCTCGGTCTTGCCTCCGTCCAGGACGCGCGTGATGCGGACGGCCTCGAATGATTCGGGCAGCTCCGACCTCGTGAACGTGACGCTGATGGTCTTGTCGGTGCCCGGCGGTTGCGTACCCAGGCTCTCGAAGCAGCGAATCCCTCTGGCTCCCTCGCGAACGCAGGTGTGTCGGTCGACGATCAGGAGCTCCTCGATACCCTCGAGGCCCTTCAGCCGCCCGACCTGCACCAGCGACCACGGCCCCTTCTCACGCGACCAGTCCACGCGGCTGACGGTCCCGTCCTTGTGGAGCGCCGAGTACGAGAGCAGGTGCGAGCCCTGCGCGCCGGGGGCGAGCTGAATCACGTCGCGCAGACCCGAGCTCGGTAGCGGATCCGTCAGCAGTCCCGCGTAACAAATCATCTGCCCTCGCAGCGAGGCGCACAGGCCCGAGAGCAGGCGGTCGAGCCCCTCGACCTTCACCTCGTGGGGCAAGGTCCCGGCGCCCCAACACCACAGGCCACGGCCGGTGCGCGCACAGGCGCGCTGATCCGAGGCCACCACATCGCGCGCGCCGGTGACGCCCTCGATCGGCGCGGGTGTGAGCTGTTCGGGGGGCCGCCCCACACCCAGGCGGCCGAGCGTCGTGTCACCCCAGCAATAGACTTCGCGCTGACGGGTGAGGACACATCGCGCCTCGTCGACCTTCGTGGCCTCGACGCGCAGCGCGGGCGGCGTGTCGATCGTCTTTCCCTTCACGCTCCGAGGTTTGGTGCGGTCGGCCAAGTCGATACGCGGCGGGGGCCAGCACAGGGCCGTGCCGTCCACCCGGGTCGCGCAGTCGTCGTCGTGCGGCCAGCCCAAGAACGCCAGGTCCGTCACTGCGCCGACGGAGCCGAAGTCGTGGAGGCCGCCGACCATCGCGTCGCGGATGCTGCCGTGTGTGGTGACGATGCCGCCGCCCCAACACGCGGCCAGGTTACCCGCGCGCAGCGCGCACATCGTGTACGGGCTCGCGACGAGGGCGAGCGTGCCGGTTACACCGGCGACGGCACGCATGCGCTCGGCTGGCGGGGCATCGTCGGCCGCAGCGAGATCCCAGCAAACCACCGTGCCGTCTCGCCGCGCGGCGCACAGGGAGTCTCTCGTCGCCGCGATGTCGACGGCGTCGTCGATCGGCGGACCGGGGGGTGGGCCGAGCGTCGTGATCAGCTTGCTGCCGCGCGGCGGGATGCAGACGACGCCTTTCCCTGGAACGAGAGCGCAGAGCACGCCTTCCGCGAGCGCGAGATCGGTGGCGCCCTGAAGCTCGGGCACGTCGGTGGGCACGAATCGCTTTTCACCAGGCCGGCCCGTTCCGAACTTCTCCCCCCAGCAGGAGACCTTGCCCGACCGTCGACGGACACAGGTCTCGCGGGGGCGCACGGCGAGCTGGACTGCGTCGTCGACTCCCGAAACGCGCCCGGGACGCGTTCGCAAGATGCCGGTTCCGTCGCCCAGCTCGCCCGCCTCGTTCGCCCCCATGCAGGACACTTGTCCCCCATCGAGGATACACGTGTGGGTGTCGCTCATTGCGATGTCGGCGAGCGGCAAGCACACTTCGCCGACGCAGCCCTCGCCTGACTGGCACGGTCGGTTGCAGCCGCCGCAATGCGCGTCGGTGCCGAGGCGGGCCTCGTCACCGTCCTTGGGCGAGCCGTTGCAGTCGCGCAGGACCGAGGGAGCATCGAGGACGATTGTCGGGGCAACGCCGCCGGCGGATGCGAGCGCCGAGGACGACCCCGCTGCCGTCGACCCGTCCCCGCAGGCCGCGAGCCAGCCGAGCAGAGCCGCGCCGCACGCGCTTCGCCTTCCGGCGATCGAGCTCACGATTGCTCGGACATCCATGACGGCCATCACCGTAACACCAGCGGTGTGACAGAGCTGGACCGGACCCTTCGAGCGAGCTTCCAGGGTGTCACAGCGAGAGTCTGCCACGTGGAGATCACGCTCACGGCTTCGCGATCACCTCTGCCAGCCGTGAGAGCACCCGCTCGGCCCCGGGTCGCACGCGCAGCAGCGCGGGTGACCAAGCGAGGTGGAGCCGCGACTGGAAGCTTCCGGCGAAGGCGAGCTCGAGGAATCGACGCTCGGGCAAGTCGGGCCGCACCGACGTGGGCAGGAGGCCCGCATAACGCTCGGACCGCACGGCCCGATGCACCTGGAGGAAGGACTCGCACTCGAGGCGCACGTCGAGCGCCCCTCGCCTTCGGTTCGCCTCGTCCATCATCCGCGCATGGATGTCGTGGTCGCTCGTCTGGATCGCGATGGGGACCCGAAACGGGATCTCGCTCTCGTCCGCCCCGCGCGGCACGATCGCCCGCGGAACGAAGAGGGCGTGCCGTACCGCACCGATCGGCCTGCTTGCGAGCTTGCTGCCCACCTCGTCGCGACGGACGATCCCGATGTCGAGCCGGCCCTCCACCAGGCCGCGGACGACGTCCTCCGCGGCAAGCGCGGAGATCGCGAACCGCGCGGAGACGTCCGCGAGGCGCGGCAACACGAGCCACGCGAGGGTGCTCTCGCCCGCCCCCAGCTTGAAGGGCGGCGCGCTCTCCTGCCCGCGCCCCCGCTTGATATCGGCCAGGCCCGCGAGCATCCATCGGGTGTGCTCGGCGAGGCGGCGCCCGTCTTCCGTGAGGATCCGCCTCCCCGCCCTGCGCTCGGTCAGCGCACAACCGAAGTAGTCCTCGAGCTCGCTGAGCTGCCGGCTGATCTGGCTCTGCCGAACCGGGTCCTTCCTGGCGGCGCGGGCGATGCTGCCCGTCTCGGCCACGACGAGGAGCGCGTGCAGGCGATCGAGCGAGAGTCCGCGGTCCCGAAGCAGCTCCTCGTACATGACTGAAGAGTAAACCGTATTGCGCGCTTCTGTCTGGTTGGTCACGTCACGAGCCACATGCTCGGGACATGACGCTCCCCGTCTTCTTCTGCCCCGAAATGGTCGCCCGAGTGGACTCGTTCTCACCCAGCGCCGAGAAGCCCGCCCGAGTGGCGGCTGATTGGCTGGCTCGAGGTCTCCCCGTCCGGATCACCACGCCCACACCGGCGACGGTGGCCGACCTCGAGCGGGCTCACGCCTCGATCTACGTCCGCGGCGTGCTCGACTGCCGGCTTCCGAACGGCTTCGGGACTCGCTCCGCCGAGGTGGCCGCGTCTCTACCGTGGACCTCCGGCGCCATGTTGTCGGCGGCGCGTAGCGCGCTGTCGGCGGGCGGCTTCGCCGCTGCGCTCTGCTCCGGGTTTCATCACGCCGGGTGGGACCGTGGAGGCGGGTTCTGCACGTTCAACGGGCTCATGGTCACCGCATGCGCCCTCCTCGCCGATGACGGGGTGGAGAACGTTGCGATCCTCGACTGCGACATGCACTACGGCGACGGCACCGAGGACATCATTCGCCGCCTCGGGCTCGCCGGCCGGGTGCACCACGTGACGATCGGCGCGCGCTACGGTGATCGCGCGGACGCGCGGACCTTCCTCGACGAGCTACCGACGATCGTGCGGTCTCTCGAGGGTGCGCGGGTGCTCCTCTATCAGGCGGGCGCAGATCCACACGTGCGAGATCCGCTCGGCGGCTTCCTTGACGACGACGAGCTCCGCGAGCGTGACGAGACGGTGTTTCGAACGGCCCGGTCGATCGGCCTGCCGGTCGCCTGGAACCTGGCCGGCGGCTACCAACGAGACGAACGCGGCGGAATCGACCCTGTGCTGGCCATTCACGCCGCGACGGCGGCGGCGTGCCTTTCGTTCGACGGAAGGCACGAGCGAACTCGAGCATGAGCCGTGGGCAGCCCTGCCGCGCGCACGCGTAGAATGACAGAGATGCCTCATTCGACGGTCGCAGGCCGCTTCACGGTCCCGTTTGCTGCGCTCGGTCTGCCCGAGGGGCAGAGCCCACCGAGGCGCTTCGTGCTCCAGGTCTGCACGCAAGCCGACGTCGACCGCATCTCCGGCGGCGAGGTTCGCTTCGCCGACACGTTCGACTACGACGACTCGGCGGACGACGCCCCCGGCCCGCACCGCTCGGCGAAGGGCACGGTCGCGGGCGGACTCTTCTGCGAGCGCATCTTCGGGCCCATGCCGCGCGACGTCGATCCGTTGCGCGCGCTGGATCCGCGCTCGGACGTACCCCTGGTGGGCCGGCCTCAAGCTGGGCTCTTCGGCACCATCGAGCTGCCCGAGCCTGTCCCGTCACCCTGGCTGGTGCGGTTCGCTCCACCGGGAGCCCCCGCGGTCCAGCTCGAGCGCATCCCCGTGCTCCCGCCTGCGATGCGCCCCGCGTTCAGCGACGGCAATCGGATGCTCACGTCGGACCTCAACGACCTCTACCGGGTCGTGGTCAACAGGAAGCGCCGGCTGGCAAGGCTCGTCGAGCTCGGCGCGCCGGAGATCTTCATCGACAACGAGCGATGGATGCTCGAAGAGGCCGTGTTCGCTCTGTTCGTCGATGGGGTCACCGTGTTCCCCGCAGAGCCGTTGGAAGGAGACGACGACCCGGACCCGGAGGACCGGGTGAGCGACCCGGAGGAGATCGCCAGCCGGCTCGAGATGGGCGAAGAGCCCAGACGCAGCGTGCTCTCGCTGCACCAGCACATGCTGCAGCGAGAGCCGGCGCGATTCTTTCGGTGGCTCGACGCCGAGCTGAAGGACAACCCTCGCGTCCTCTCGGCAGAGAAGTGGCCACATGACGTGCACCTCTGGCGCGCGTACCTCGAGGCGGCGTGTCTGGAGATCGTGCCGCTCCGCGACGACGGTTCGACCGATTCTGAGCTGCTCGAACGCACGCGAGTCGACCGCAGCGTACAGATCACCCACAAGGTGCATGACCTCGTCTTCGAAGAGGATCTTGGCGTGCTTCACGTCCCCGAGGACACGCCTCCGCACGTGGACGTGTACGCTTATCGCGAGGGGGAAGAGGTGCTCCTGCTCACGGGCACGGCTGCGAGCCAGTCCGGCAAGCACCGGGTTTTTGCCTGCCTCCTGACGGATGCGGAAGACAAGGCGACACGGGTCGCCGCCATGCGCAAGCTGTGGCGGCTCGCCCGGTACTCGGCGTCGAGCACGCGCGCGCTGAGTGTCGGCCACAACGTCGACCTCGATGAGCCGCTCGTGCCCGGGAGTATCCTCACCGGCTTCGTGCTCCTCGACGGGGCCTCGCTGCGCTTCGGGTCGACCGTGCGGGATCTACTGCCGCATCACCCGGAGATCCTGCTCGCCGTCGGGGCCACGCAGCCAGAGCTCGCTCACGCGCGAGCCCACGGCTCCGCCGCGCTCGCCGAGGCGGCGGCGCGCGTCCTACGAGGAAAGACGAGCCTCGGACGAACCGCCGACGTCGTCTGAGCGAGCGGCCCGGCCTCAGCCGCCGCTGAAGTCGAAGTGCCGCACCTGCGCGATCTCGCGGCGGAGCTCGGCGCGGAAGTCGGGGTGCGCCAGATCGATGAGCGCCTCGGCGCGCTCACGCAGGGTGAGGCCGTGGAGATCTCGGGCGCCGTATTCGGTCACGATCCAGTGGACGTGGCCGCGCGTGGTGACGACGCCCGCGCCGTGTTTGAGCGCCGGCGTGATGCGCGAGATCTTGCCGCCTGCCGCGGTGGAGGGGAGCGCCAGGATCGCCTTGCCGCCCTTGGAAATCGCGGCGCCGCGGATGAAGTCCATCTGGCCGCCGATCCCGGAGAAGATCTTGAAGCCCATGGAGTCGGCGCAGACCTGCCCCGAGAGGTCGATCTCGATGGCCGAATTGATGGCAACGACCTTGTCATTTTTGCGGATGAGCGCCGTGTCGTTCGTACGGTCGCAGGGGTGAAACTCGATCTGCTGGTTGTCGCGCACGAACTCGAAGAGCGCCTTGGAGCCCGCGACGAAGCTCGTCACGGTGCGCCCCGGGTGGACGTTTTTGTACCGATTGGTGACGACCCCGCCCTCGATGAGGGGGATGAGCCCGTCCGAGAACATCTCCGTGTGGACGCCGAGATCGTGTTTGTTGCCGAGGCGGGTGAGGACAGCGTCGGGAATGGCGCCGATTCCCATCTGGAGGGTGGCGCGGTCGTCCACCAGGTCTGCGATGATCTCCCCGATCCGCGACTCTACCTCGCCGATGTCCGGCTTCTCGTGCTCGCACAGAGGCCGATTCGACAGCGTGAACGCCTTCACGCGCGAGAGCGGCACGACGACGTTGCCGTGCGTGCGCGGCATCTGCTCGTTGATCTCGGCGAGGACGGTCTTCGCGTTCTCCACGGCTGCCTTCGCGGCGTCACACGAGGTGCCGAGGGTGCAGTTGCCGTGGTGGTCCGGCGGCGACAGCTGCACGATAGCGACGTCGAGCGGCACACGCCCGGACGAAAACAGCCCGGGGATATCCGACAGGAAGATGGGCATAAAATCCGCCCGGCCCTCCTCGATCGGCTTGCGCATCGCGGGTCCGGTGAAGAGCGAGATCGATCGGAAGCGCCCCGCATGCTCGGGCGCCACGGTGGGGACGTTGCCCGAGAGATGCAAATGGTAGAGGCGGACCCCTTCGAGGGCGGTGCGCCTCGCTAGCGCCTCGATGAGGGGCGTCGGCGTGGCCGAGGCGCCGTGAATGAAGACCCGATCCTGGCTCCGCACGGAGGCGACGACGTCATCTGGGCTCGTGGCGCGGGATCGAAGGGCGAGATCGTCGATCGACATGTCCGCAGGATTGCCCGAGAACGGGCGGTCGGGCAAGCAGCCGGTTCGAGCCCCGACGCGGACGGGCTGGCGGTTCTGGCGGCGCTGGAGGAAGCTGACCGGCGCCGCCCATGGAGAAGAAACCCCGCGTCTTCACGATGTCCTTCGCGAGCGTGTACCCCCTCTACGTGCAGAAGGCGGAGAAGAAGGGCCGCTCGAAGGAAGAGGTGGACGAGATCATCCGCTGGCTCACGGGCTACGGGCCGAAGCAGCTGCAGCGCGCGATCGACGCCAAGGTCGACCTCGAGACCTTCTTCGCCGAGGCGCCGGAGATGAACCCGAACGTCGGGCTCATCACCGGCGTCGTGTGCGGCGTTCGCGTGGAGGACGTCGCTGACCCCCTGATGCGGAAGATCCGCTACCTCGACAAGCTGATCGACGAGCTCGCCAGGGGGAAGAAGATGACGAGCATCCTGCGGCAGTAGCGCCTGCCGGTGTCGACCGGCCGAGGACCTCAGGACACCTAGGCAGGCAGGTGAACGCGGAAGGTCGCGCCGCCTTTCGGTGAGTCGCCGACCTCCACGCGGCCGCCGAGGGCTGCAGCGCAAGCCTTGACCGAAAAGAGGCCGAGACCGTTGCCGTGGGGCTTGGTGGTCGCGAGGGCGTCGAAGAGACCCGCCCGGCGTGCTTGAGGCACACCGGGCCCATCGTCGTGCACCTCGAGGACGAGACCGGAGTCGCGTCGAGCCACGCGCACGTCGACGCTGCCTTTGCCGGAGGTCGCCTCCCCCGCGTTCAAGAGCAGGTTGGTGAGGATCTGATCGAGCAAGAGCGGCACAGTGGTGACCCGCGTATCGCCCTCGCTCTCGAAGCTGACACGGCAATCGCGGAGGTGCGCGTGCGCAGCGAGACTAGCCGCGGACTCGCGCACGATCTCGGCGACATCGACCTCCCGGCGGTCGCCCTCGGGCTTCTCCCGCGACGCCTTGATCAGACGACGATTCAAATGGATGAGCCGCGTCACCGCTTCGCGAAGCCGCTGGATGCGTTCATCTCCCAAGGGTACCGAGGTCTCGAGATCGTCCACCTCCCCCATCACGACGACGAGCACGTTGTTCGCGTCGTGTGCGACCGACGACGCGATGAGCCCGGCGAGCGCGCGCCCCGCAGCAGCGACGAGCGCGTGGTCTCGTCGGCGCAGCTCCTCGTGATCGAGCTCCGTACGCCGCAGCGCCGCGTAGGCGCCGACGAAGGCTGCCAAGCTCGTCACAGCGACGAACGCGATGCCCTTGAGCGTCTCGATGCGCCGCAGCTCTTGGACGGAGCGCGACGCATCGGCGGCCAGCGTGGACGAGAGCAAGATGTAGCCACCGGAGAGCGCCGCGTAGGCCACCGCGAGCCCCGCTGCGTACTGCACGATCCTCGACGGAACGCGCTTCGTCATCGACTCGTTTCCGTCCCGTCGCGCGAGTTGCCGGCGTGCCGCATCGATTCGCGGAGCATACGACGATGCCAGCTGGATCGAGCAATGGCGTTCGAGAGCTCTCGAAACGACCAAGTAAACGGTCGCCCAATTCGACTCGAGCGCCGAGGAGCGGAGCCGACGCTTCACGCGGCGGCCGCGCGGCACCGCTTCCAAAAGGGCCAACAGAGCGTCGCGACGAAGCCCTTCGGATGCCATTGATTGCCCGACAGCCCGAGCTCACGCGGCGCGCCCACGCGGAGGAAGCGCGTGCCGAACATGACGTACCAAACGATGAGCGTGGAGCCGTAGTTCGTGTTGCCTTCCGCGAGGTTCGCGGAGTGGTGAAAGCGGTGGAGGTCGGGTGTCGAGAAGACGAGGTTCAGCCCGCGAAGGTTCAAATCCAGATCGGCGTGCTGGAGCACCGCAATTACGCTACGAAACGAGCCCACGAGCGCGAAGGTCGTCCCGTCGAGGCCGAGGGCGAGCGCCGCAAACGTGTCGGCCCCGAGGTTCCAGGCGAGGTTCACGGGGTGGATACGCACGCCATTCAGCGAATACATGCTCGAAGGAGCTTGGTGCGCCGCGTGAAAGCGCCACCAGCCCGGTCGCTCGTGTGCGATTCGGTGCTGCACCGCGGCCGCGACGACCCGGTACACGCTGTCCGAGAGCATGGTCTCGGCGCTCGCCGCGCGGCGCTGGCGAGGTCGAGGAGCGACGCCTCCTCGAACGCCCCTCGAGCCCAGACGCCCCTTGCGCCCAGACGCCCCTACGCCACGCTCGTCTTCAGCCGCTTGCGCCGCTCGGCGCGCTCGATCGCGAGCTCCACCAATCGCGTGACGAGCTCGCGCGGGCCGATGCCGCTCGCCTCGAAGAGCTTGGGGTACATGCTGATGTTGGTGAAGCCCGGCAGGGTGTTCACCTCGTTGACGTACAGGGCGCCCGACTGGTCGCGGAAGAAGTCGACGCGGGCGAGACCGGCGCACTCGAGGGTCTGGAACGTGCGGATGGCGAGGGCCTGCACGGCCCGCTCCTCTTCGGCCGACAACCTCGCGGGGATGAGCGTGCTGGAGCCGTGCTCGTCCACGTATTTGGCGTCGTACGAGTAGAAGCCGTCCGCGTGGGACACGACGATCTCGCCCACTCGCGAGGCGATGGGCTCGTCGTTGCCGAGAACGGCGCACTCGATCTCGCGGACGCCGGGCACGGCTGCTTCGATGACGACCTTGTCATCGAACTGGAGGGCGAGGTCCATCGCGGCCTCGAGCTCCTCCGCGGAGCGGGCCCGCGAGACGCCGACGCTGGATCCCATGTTGGCGGGCTTGACGAACACGGTGGCGCCGAGCGCCTCGAGCTCCTCCACCACGGTGCGGCGCGCGCGGGCCCAGCGCGCGGCGCGAACCACCCTGTGGGCGACGATGGGCAGGCCTGCCTCGGCGAGGAGGCGCTTCATCAGGTCCTTGTCCATGCCGACGGCGGAGCCGGCGACGCCGGTCCCGACGAAGGGCACGCCCGCGAGCGTGAGCAGCCCCTGCACGCAGCCGTCCTCGCCGAGCGGGCCGTGCAGGACGGGGAAGACGACGTCGACCGCGAGCGGCGGGCCCGACGCCGTCTGGAGCGCCGTCTCGGTCGCCTGGTGCGGCAGGATGTGCGCCTCGGGCATTTCGCGGTTGAGCCGCACGAGCCGCGGGTCGCGGGACTGACCGAGGAGCCCCGCCTCCTCCTGCACGAGCCAGCGGCCCTCCTTGTCGATGCCGACGAGGACCGGCTCGAAGCGCTCGCGATCGAGCGCCTCCACCACGTTGCGCGCGGAGAGGATGGAGATCTCGTGCTCTGCGCTGCGGCCGCCGAAGAGGACGGCGACGCGGAGGCGCTTGTGCTCGGACAAGGCCTCAGTCCTCGACGCGCTCGAAGCTCTTCACGATGTTCGCGAGCGGGACCGCGCGCACGACGTGCCCGTCCGCCAAGGCCACGTCCAGATAGACGCGACCGGCTGCGCGCGACTTGCGGCTCACGCTGACCGTCGAGCCCTTGCGGATGACGGCCTCGTCGAGCGAGACGTCCGTCGTGGCGCGCAGGACGTCGCCGACCTCGACGGTCTTCTCCTTGGAGGCCTCCGCCGCGGGCGTCGCGCCGGAGGCGGCTTCGATCGCCGCGTCGCTCGCGAAGAGCAGGACGGCGGCGGCGAGTGCTCGGGTCAGTCGCACGGCCCGGGATTCTGAACTCTCGAGGCGGGGCTTGTCATTCCCTTTTTGTCGATCTCGAGCGCGCCAGGAGCGCTCGCTCCAGATCTTCGAGGCGATCTTGCCCCCAGTAGGGATCGTCCCCGAGGAAAAATGTAGGCACACCGAACACACCGCGCGCTCTCGCCTCATCGGTCCCATCGAAGAGCCCTTGCTTGATCGGTGCCGACTCGATGCGGGTCATCGCCTCGCCTGCGCCGACCGCCTCGGCGATCCGTTGGAGCTCCGAAGAATCGGCGATATCGCGGTCGTCCACCCAGAGCGCACGGAAGAGCGCGTCGACGAGCGCGGGGCGCACACCCGCGTCGGCCGCGAGCGTGAGGCGCAGCGCCTTCACCGTGCTCATCGGGAACCGCGACGTGAAGCGGAACGGAACGCCCCACCGCTCGGCCCAGCGGTGCAGGTCTCTCCCGACGTAGACGCGCTTTGGCTCCGGCATCTCGAAGAGCGGCACGTTGGGCGTGCCGAGCGCCTTGAACAACCCCCCGAGCAGGATCGGCTTGTAGTCGAGGGTCGCGTTCGTCCGCGCGGCGAGCCCGCGCACCTGCGTCGCCGCGAGGTAGGCGAACGGCGAGGAGTAGTCGAAGTAGAACGGTACCGTGATGGGCTGCTGCAGAGCGGCCGCAACGTGCGGCCGTCTGTCCACACCCCAGAAGAGCTCTTCACTTCCGTCGCGTCGCGGGACCACGAACGTGGGCACGCCGAAGACACCCTTCTTCACCGCCTCGTCCGTCCGTGCGCGCAGCTCGTCTTTGATTCCGTCGTCGCTCGCGCGCCTCACCGCCGTCGCGCCGTCGAGGCCTGCTGCGTCGAGCACGGCCTGCACGACGACCGGGTCTTCGAGGTCCTTGCCGTCGCGCCAGTAGGCGTCGAAGAGAGCGCGCGAGGCCGACGCGAGATCCGTGGAGGCGATGGCCGCACGCAGGGCGAGGACCGTTCGGCGGGGGTGGTTGTCGGGCCTCCGCAAGGTGACGCCGCGGTCACGCGCCATGCGCTGCAGGTCGGTCTCGCCGTATCGAGCCTTGGCCGGGCTCTTCGCGACGTTCGGATCGTCCGGTCCGCCGATGGCGCGGAACACGCCACCGAGCAGGATCGGGCGGAGCTCCACCGCCGCGCCGGTCTCGCGCTCGAGCGCGTCGATCTCGAGGAAGGCGAGGTACGCGTAGGGGCAGACGAAATCGTAGAAGAGCTCGACGCTTGGCATCTTCATGCAACTTAACAGCGTCGAGGGGTGGACGGCCGCTCCCGGCGATCCAAGATGAGGGCTCCGGTTCTGGACAACCGGCCGTCGCGCTGGCGCGTACGCATCCTTGGCGGCAGGAAAGATGACTCGACGCGAGCTCGCAGCCCTGTTGATCGCCTGCGGGCTGCACATCGCTTTCCTGCGCGTCGCGGGCCTGGTGCCCGACAAGAACCTCCTCTTCGAGCGGACGCCCGGGCCGGGCGAGCCGGTGGAGGTCGAGATCGATCGCGAGCCGACCGCCACGGAGGAGTCAGCACGTGAGCCGGCGCCGACGCCGACCGAGGAGGCCTCGCCGCGTGAGACGGACGCGGAGGCGCGCGCGGGGGCCGTTGATCCGACCCGGCCCGCGGCTCCGGCAGCCGCAGGCGACACCGCCGGCGTCGAAGAGCCGGGCGCGCAAGAGCCAGAAGGGCCAACGCCGGACGACGGCTCCGCGAGTGAAAGCGGCACCGCCGCCTTGCCCGCCCCCGGCTCGGCGGACGAATACGGCGCTCCGCCCGAAGCCACGCCGCCCTCGGCCGGCCTCGGCATCGGCCCGCGAACGTGGGAAATGGCTGGCGGCCTCGATCTCGGCCCCGCCCCCGCCGCGCCCACGAGGGCTCCCGCCGCGCGCGCTCTCGACGCGAGCACGCCCTCGCAGGTCATCGCCTCCACGCTACGCGACGCGGATCGCGCCTCGGGCATCACGATGCCCTCCACGGCGGTCGTCACCTCCGCCGTGAGCGTGGCGACACGCTCGGTTCCAGTCCCGCACAACACCCGCGCGACGTTCGAGGTGAAGCTCGGGCCGGGTGGCAAGGTCCTCTCGGCGCGTGTCCTCAAGCACTCGGGCGGCGACAAATCCCAGTGGGACGCCGCGGCCAAGTCGGTCGCCGCCTCCCTCGCTGGGCGTGGGTTGGATATCGGGCAGGCCAAGTCGGCGACCGTGCTGGTCAACGTGACGACCAAACACGTCTACCCGGCTGGCACATCCAAGGCGGCAGACGTGAAGCCGGTCTGTGCCAATCAGATCATCAACGATCTGGCGGACGGCCTCGACAAGAACCCCGACGCGAACCCCGAGCCGAGTGTCCCGCTCTTCCAGGACGAAAACGGGAGGCCCTGCATCCCGGTGGGCGTGGCCGGGGTCTCCGATGCGGCGAACCTCGGCGCGCAGAAGCAGGTCCAGGTTCAGACCAGCTCGACGGTGTTGATCGATGGGAAGGCGGCGCTTCCTGCCTCGACTCCAAAGATCAACAAGGACCCGTTTTGGGTCGACACCGGCAAGGCTGGGCCCCGCCCCGTCATGCCCTTCAAGATGCGGAAGTACAAACGCGACAAGGAAAAGAAGAAGTAGGCGGCTTCTTCTTCGTCCTTCGCGCGGACAAAATAGTGAAGCGCCCGGTCGACGGCGGGGGGGGGAACCGTCACCACGGGCGCTTCGAGGTCCGGAATTAGCAATCACCGGGCCAAGGTGTTGCCTCGCAGCATCTACGCGTTTCCACGTATATGTGTAGCAATTTGCACCGGCCCTGTTTTCGAAAACGAAATCCGGCTTGCTGCGGTGCTATCCGCCTTTGCCCTGAAGCGTCGCATACGCGACGTTCATGAAGTCGGCGAAGAGGACCTCCCGCATCGGCTCGAGGGCCGTGAACTCCACGCCCAGGTGCGTCCACCCGCCCTCGAGTGCCGTCGTGCGCCGGATGGTGCCGTCGCGACGGAAGGAGAAGCTCGTGCCGGGCTGGATGAGGTTGAGAATGACCTGTTCGCCGATGGTGGCCTGAACGTCCTGGATCAGGAGCCCGGCGCTCAACATCGAGACCTCGGTCGTGAAGCCCGAGTGGATGGAGCGAGGTGTTCGGAGCCTGAGCTCGAGTCGGAGAGGGATTCGCGGGGCGCGGCGCCGTTCCGCGCCCGCAAAGGCTTGAGGGCCCGTTCGCGGCCCGGTCGGCTGGCTGACGACGGGTGCCGTGACCGGCCGGGCCGGCGTCGTCGGCAGAGGCGGCGCGGGCACCGAGGGATGCGGAGGAACCGAAGACGTGTGGGGAGCAGCGCCGGGAGGACCCAACGACGGACGCCCGAGCGACTGTACGTAGTCGTCCCACTCCTGCCCCATGCCGCGCCCGAAGAACTCGAGCCCCACGAGCTTGTCCGACACGTGCACGACCATCGCGTGCCCGCTCAGACGTCCGCTCGGGAGGTCGATGTCGAGCTGCACGAGGTTCCTCACGGGCGGCGGCTCGTCCATCCGCACGCTGAGGCCCTTGAAGCTGACGTTGGCGGTGGTGACGGCGTGAGCCTTTTTTCCCACCTTCACGATGATGGGAATCTCGACGCTGTTTCTTCGATCGCGCCTGCGTTCGTTCATGGATGATCGGCTGGGGTAGGGCGAACCGAGCGAGCCGTAGAATAAACCGCAGGACCGCCCGTCGATCGATGACCTGGCATCCGGCCCCGCAATCCGTAGCAGAAAGTGATGGCGGTTCGCACCTCCCGAGGGCCCGATGATCCGAGTGGATCATCCAAGGCCCACGAACCCCGGCAGCACCCCCCCGCATCCAGGACCAAACACCGGTATCCCATTCGGCACGACGTTTGCGATACCTTGGCGGCGCAATCCACAAGAGGAGTGAACATGAAGCTCGGCTTGGCTCTCGGAACCTTGGCTCTCGGCGCGATGCTCTCCTTCTCCGGCTACCTCAGTGCCGAGGAAGACCTCGCGAAGGACATCTCGGTCGACGCGAAGCGCGACGGCGGCAAGCTCAAGCTCTCGCTGAAGCCCAAGAAGGACGGCCTCTACATCAACAAAGACTACCCCATCAAGTGCACCCTGAAGATCGCGGACGGCGGCAAGCTCGAGAAGACCGAGCTCGGCAAGTCCGACGCGAGCTATGAGGATGCGGGGAAAGAGGGCAAGGCCAAGAGCGTCTCCTTCTCGACCGGCGCGGACAAGGCCGTCGAGGCCGAGTGCAAGCTCGTCGCCTGCACGGACTCGACCTGCTCGGCGCCGTTCAAGGTCTCCGCGAAGTCGAACTGACCTTCGCCTGGGACTCTGCCAATCCCCTCGTCGCGCCGCGGCGGGGGGATTCGCGTTTGTGCCCCGAGCGTTTGTCCGCTCGTGGAGCTTGCCGCTTCCGCCAAAGAGCTGTTGTGTCCCGGTGGCGCCGAGCTCACCTCGCGCGACCGCATCATGCTCGAAGTCTGGCGGCTCGCCTGGCCGGCCATCACCCACATGTTGCTCATCACGCTGGTCTTCCTCGTGGACCGGCTGGTGCTCGGCAACTACTCCGCCGCGTCGCTCGCGAGCCTGCAGATCTCCTCCGTCCTGGTGTGGACGCTCTACTCGATCTTCACCGCGTTCTCGGCGGGGACGCTCGCGATCGCAGGGCGCGCTGTCGGGGCGAACGACAAGCGGCAGGCCGCGCGCGTTGCGCTGGTGTCGATCGCAGGCGCGAGCGCGATCGGCGCGGTCGTCGCGATCGGCGCGCTCGCCTTCCTGGGCCCTTTTCTGCCTGCGGTGTTCCCACACGCTGGCGCGCAGGTCCTCGACGACGCGGCCGCGTACCTGAAGATCGTCCTGCCGACGCTCCCACTCTCGTTCTGCGAGGCCATGGCCGCGGCGGCCCTGCAGGCGTCGGGCGACACGCGGACGCCGCTCTTCGCCGCGACCCTGGCGAACCTCGCGAACCTCGTGCTCTCGGTGCTGCTCGTGTTCGGGCTGGCCGGCCTGCCGGAGATGGGGATCCGGGGCGCCGCGATCGGCGCGGCGGTCGCCGCGTCGGTGCAGGCGATCATTTTGCTTACGGTTCTGTTTTCTTCTCGCCGCAGCCCGTTGCCCCTGCGCGACGTGCTGCGTGAGGGCGGCGCCTTCGACGTCACCACCGTGCGCCGGCTCGCCGCGGTGAGCGTGCCCGCCTTCCTGGACAAGCTCGCGTACAACGGCGGCTACGTCGTGTTCGTCGCGATCATCGGCCTGTTGGGCAGCGCAGTGATGGCCGCCAACCAGGCGCTCGTCAGCGTGGAGGCGATCTGCTTCCTCTCGGCCGACGGCTTCGGCATCGCGGCGGGCGCGCTCGTCGCGCAGAAGCTCGGCGCGGGCAGCGCGCTCGACGCGAGGCGCGCTGCCACCATCGCCGCTCGCCTCGCGATCGCCATGCTGAGCGCGTTCGGGCTCGTGTTCTTGCTGGCCCCGCGCGTGCTCGTGTCGGCGTTCTCGGACGACCCGGCCATCGTCTCGATCGGCGTGCCGGCGCTGTTCGTCGCGGCCTTCGCCCAGCCGTTCATGGCCTACGCCACGGTGATGCGGATGGTGCTCCGCGGCGCCGGCGCGACGCGCGCGGTCCTCGCCGTCACCCTCGGGGGCACGTTCGTGATCCGCCTGCCCGCCGCCTACCTCTTCGCGGTCGTCTTCGACCATGGGCTCGTCGGGGTCTGGATCGGCAGCACGCTCGACTGGGTCTTCGAGGCCGCCGTCCTCGCCTGGCTCTTCCGGCGCGGGTCGTGGGCCGAAAAGGCGGTGTAGAGTGAGCCCCATGCACAGGCGAAGCGCGCTCGGTGCCGGTCTCTCTCTTGTCATCACCGGCGTCGTGGCGCGACCAGGACGCGCGGGCGCGGAGGAGGCGGCGCCCCCCGATCGCGTGAAGGTCTTCTGGGGACCGAACCACGGGCACGAGCTCGCTATCCCCATCGAGGACCTGCGCGGCAAGGCGGAGAAGACGTACACGGTCGTCGGCAAGAGCGACCACAGCCACGTCTTCACGGTGAAGCCCGAGGACTGGGACAAGCTCATCGCGGGGCAAGCGGTGCGCCTCGCCTCCACCAAGACCGGTGGGCACCTGCATCGCGTCCGCCTCACCGGGGCGCCAGCCCTGGACCGTCCCGACGACGTGAGCGCGTGTGACGTCGAGATCGGTGGCACCGACGGCCACGAGCTCGTCGTCCCCGAGAGCCACGTCGTCGCGAAGGCCGAGCGCGTCTACGACATCCAAGGCGCGGCGCCTCACACCCACCAGGTGAAGGTCACCCCGGCACAGTTCGAGAAGATCGCGAAGGGCGAGCAGGTGCTCGTCGTCGCGTCCGCCGGCGACGCGCACACACACCTGGTGGCGATCAGGAAGAAGAAGGCGTAGCCGCTACTTCGGCAGCCCGAACCCGCCGAGCGCGGCGAGCAGGCCGGCGGCGCCCGAGCGCATGGACTCGACGTCGACCTGCTGGCCCCCCTTCTCCTCGCGCACCTCGACCATGTCGGAGGGGATCTCGACGAGGAACCGGCTGGGTACACGCTGGGTGAGCTTGCCGCGGAAGGCGCGGACCTCCGCGCGGCAGAGGTAGAGCTTCTCTTTGGCGCGGGTGACGGCGACGTAGAAGAGCCGCCGCTCCTCTTCGAGGCTGGAGGCGTGCTCGCCGAGTGGGAGGTCGGTGGCGCGCTCGGTCTGCGAGCGGAGGTGCGGCAAGAGGCCCTCCTCGAGGCCGACGACGAAGACGTTGTCGAACTCGAGGCCCTTCGCGCCGTGCATCGTCGTGAGGGTCACGGCGTCGCGTTGCCCCTCCTCCTCGCCGTCCTCGCGGAGCGCGAGCACGCGCAGGAAGTCGAGCGTGTCTTTCGGGCCGCCGAGGCCGCGGTCGGCGCGCTTCTGGAACACGTTGAGGAGCCCCTCGACGTTGTTCCATCGACGGGTCGCGGCGGCGTTGGAGGACGACGCGGCCTGCAGGTCTTGTTTGAGGGCGATCGCGTCGCAGAGCGCGCGCGCCACCGCGCTGGCCGGATCACCCGAGACGAACGAGGCCTTGGCCTGGCCCATGACGCGCACGAGATCGGCGCAGCCCTCGGCCGCGCCGCGGGGAAGCTCGGGCACCTCGATCGCGCGCTCGATCGCCCTCCACAGGGTGATTCCGTGGGCGGTGGCGAACGAGCCCAGCCGATCGAGCGCGACCTCTCCGACGCCGCGGGCGGGGTAGTTCACGATGCGGCGGACCGCGATCTCGTCGTTCGGATCGAGGACGACCTTGAGGTACGCGAGGAGGTCCTTCACCTCCTTGCGCTCGAAGAACTTCTGCCCGCCGATGAGCACGTGTGGGATGGCTCGCTCCTTGAGCGAGGCCTCGATGTCCGGCGCCTGCAGGTTGGACCGGTAGAGGATGGCGATGTCCTTCGGGCGGGAGCGGCCCGAGCGGATGATCTCGTCGATGGTTCGACCCACGAAGCGGGCCTCGACGTCCGCGTCCGAGCAGACCACGACCTCCACCGGCGAGCTGGCGGCGCGCGTGGCGACGATGGTCTTCGGGTGGCGGCGCGCGCCGCTCTTCTCGAGCACGACCGAGGCGACGGCGAGCACCTTGGCGTTGGAGCGGTAGTTCTCCTGGAGCTTGACGACCTTGGCGCCGGGGAAATGTCGCTCGAAGTCGAGGATGTTCCGCACGTCCGCGCCGCGCCACGCGTAGATGGACTGGTCGTCGTCACCGACCACGCAGACGTTCCGGTGCTCTTCGCAGAGGAGGCGCACGAGCTCGAGCTGCGCGTGGTTCGTGTCCTGGTACTCGTCGACGATGACGTATCTGTATCGTTCGCGGTACTTCTGGAGGATCTCGGGCCGGCGGCGCCAGAGGCGCACGACCTCACACAGCAGATCGTCGAAGTCGAACGCCTGGAACCCCCGCATCATCGAGACGTACTTCGGGTAGACGAGCGCGGTGATCTCGTCGTATTCGCTGCTCTCGGTGCCGCGGATGCGGCCGCCGCGGCGCTCGAGCTCGTCGGGCTCGATGAACTCGTTCTTGGCGGCGGAGATGCGCGCGAGGATGGCGCCGACATCGTAGCCCTTCGACGAGCGCACCTCGCGGAGGGCCTCGCGGATGACGCCGGTGCAGTCCGCCTGATCGAAGATCGTGAACTTGGCGCCGCGGAACCCGAGGGAGCGCGCCTCGCTGCGCAGGACGCCCAGCCCGAAGCGGTGGAAGGTGCCGACCGTCAGGTCCTTCGCTTGTTTCTCGCCGACGAGCTTCGTGACGCGCTCGAGCATCTCCCCGGCGGCCTTGTTGGTGAAGGTCATCGCCAGGATGGATCGCGCGAGCACGCCGCGGTCGAGGAGGCGGGCGATGCGCGTGGTCACGACGCGCGTCTTTCCCGAGCCCGCGCCGGCGAGGACGAGGAGAGGGCCGGTGTCGTGCTCGACGGCCTGCTGCTGGGACGGATTGAGCCCCGATGCTGCGCTCACGTTGGCGGCGAACCGATTACCGGAGACGGCGACGAAACGGGAGTCTTGACGTGTGCGGGACCCGTCTTCTTCCAGAAGTAGGCCGCGCAAACGAGGTAAACGGCCGTCCCGGCCACCCCGACCGCGACGGCCGTCGCCGCGAGGAAGTCGACCCAGGGCAGCCGCGGCTGGCCGAGGTTCTTGTAGAGGAGGAGCGCCGAGCTGCCGAGGTAACCGAAGGCGTCGGCCAGGTAGATGAGGAAACCCGCCGTGGCGACGGAGCCGGTCGCGGCGATCAGTCGGTCGAACAAGACGCAGTTGTAGGGCACGTAGGCGACGTAGAGGCCGCTGCCCACGGCGATCATCCAGGCGGCAGGGCCGATCGCGCCGGCCCGGAAGAGGATCGTCGCGCCTGCGCCGACGAGCACGCCGATCAACATGGTGGCGTGGACCGCGAGGAGCGCGCGCCGGTTGTCGCGGATGGTGATCATCACGGCCACGCCGAGGAGCGCGAAGACGGCGACCGGAACCTCGGCGGCCGCCAGCACGCTCGGCGCCTCGGCGTAGCCGAGGGCATCCCAGATTTCGCGCGCGAAGTTGTCGCGGAAGTCGCGCGCGGCGGTGAGGGCCACGTAGAGCCCCACGAGGAGCACGAGCCCGGGCGCGTACGCCTTCGCAAATGCGGCGCGCGCGGCTGCGTTCATGGGCGCGCGTTTGGTGCGCGCGGCCTCGTCTTCGGCCGTTGGCGGCGGCAGCTGGTGCAGCAGGAAGGCGCAGAGCAGGAGCGGCGGGAGGAAAAGCGCGCCGGTCAACGCCGGCATCCAGAGCTCGGGAGCGCCCGCGTCGAGCAACATCTTGCCGACGCTCTTCACGGCCCCGCTCGCGACGATGAAGCTCGCGCAGAGACCGGCCCCGAGGATCTCGCTCGTTCTGCGGCCTTCCAGGAACCCGAAGACGAGGCCCCACACGAGCCCGAGCGGCAGGCCGTTCAGGAGCAACGCGACGGCCTCGAGCTCGGTCGGCAGGAGGGGCAACAAAAGGAGCGCCACCTCGGCGGCGCCGATGCAGCCGACGATCGCGACGGCCCGACGGGCGGGCGCGAGCTCCGACACGATCTTGATCCCCAGAAACTTCGAGACGCAGTACCCGACCACCTGCGCGAGGAGCAGGACGGTCTTGCGATCGAGCTCGAGGCCGAAGAGCGGCACGGCGCCCGCGAATTTCCCGGCCGCGAACGCCTTCCGGTAGGCGTACATGCAGAAGTACGCGCCGAAGGCCGCGAAGACTGCGTAGGCGGTCAGCACTGCGCTGGGCGCGCGCTCGAGATAGCGGGTGAGCCTGCTTCGCTGCGCCACGAGGTCCGGTGACATGCGCCGGGCTCGGCAGCAACCGACCCGAGAAACAAGAAGGTGACGGACTTGTCGCCGGGCAGTGAACGGAACATGTAGTCTCTTTCTGGCGTCTGGCTCCCTGTGTCTCCCTCGCCTCCCCCGTCTTCCCTCCGTCCGCTCGATCTCCGAGGATGCCTGCGCTCGGCCGCGCGGGTCGGCGTCCTCGGCGCCGGCACCGGCCTCCTGATCGGGGTGGTCGGACAGCTCGTCGTGGCCCGGTTCGCGGCCTCCGGCGAGGCGAGCCGCCCGAGCTGGTGGGAGCGCCTGATCGGGGTGGTGGTGACGGCCTCGCTCCTCGGCGCCTTGCTCTTCCTGGCCACCGTCGTGGCGCTGGTCCTGACGCGCCGGTCCGCGCGCAGGTCCCGCCGCCGCGCGACAATGGCGCCCGTCGCGCTGATCGCGACGCTGGTGGTGCTGGTGCACGCGCTCGGCGTCACCCTCCACGTGTTGCTCGGCTCCCACCTGACGAGCTCGGGCCTCGCCTTTTTCCTGAACTCGAGCGAGCACATCGCCGGCGCGGTGAGCGCGCAGTACCTCGGCTACCTGCTCCCGCTGATCGGGGGCGCCGCCTTGTTCGCGGCCGGGCTCAGCGTGCTCGTCCGGCGAGTGGTCGACGGTGACCCCGCGCGCGTTCGCAGCGTCGAGGTGGTCGGCTGCGTCGCCATGACGGGCGTGGCGGGGCTCGCCGCCGCGGCGCCCGCCCAGGAGCCGATGGGCGCAGGCGTCGCCCGGACCTCACCCGAGGTCGCGCTGCTCGCGTCGGTCACGTCGAGCGACAGAGGGCCCGACCCGCTCCTCGCCGAGGAGAACCCGCTCGTGCGCGAGGCGCTGCGGAGCCCGAGCCGCGCGTCGCAGCGCTCCTGGGAGGCGGTGACCCGGGCGACCGCCGAACGCCCTAACGTCGTCGTCATCACCCTCGAGTCCGTGGCCATCAGCCGCCTCGGCTACCTCGACGAGAGCGGGCGGCTGGCCGGCCGCCAGGCGAGCCCCAACATCGATCGGATCGCCGCGAAGAGCCTGCGGATGCGCCGCGCCTACACCACGGCCACACACTCCAACTACGCGCAGATGGCCGTCATCTCGTCGCTCTTCCCGCGGCGCGGGTCGACGCTCGACATGTACCAGCGGCTCGACTACCCGCGTGTGCTCCTCCACGACCTGGGCAGCGCGCTCGGGTACACGACGGCGACCGTCTCCAGCCAGGACGAGACCTGGCAAGGAATGAAGCGGTTCCAGGACACCGGGACGGCGACCTACTTCCGCCACGCGCCGGATCATCAGGGCGAGCACCTGGACCTGGTGACGGAGGACGTCGCGCCGGACCAGGCCACGGTCGATCACGCCATCGGATGGCTCAAGGCCCAGCGCGGCACGCCGTTTTCCCTCTATCTCAACCTGCAGTCCACGCACTTCCCCTACCCGATCCCGGACGCCGCCCCGAAGCCCTTCACGCCCTACGAGCCCAAGGGCACGTTCAACTACGTCCGCTGGGAAGACGCTGACAAAGACGTCATCTTGAATCGATACGACAACGCGCTCCACTACGTGGACGCGCAGGTCGGCCGCCTGTACGACGCGCTGGAGGCATCGGGCCTGCTCGAAGACACCATCTTCGTCATCACGGCCGACCACGGGGAGCTCTTCTTCGAGCACGATCTGGTCACACACGGCCGCACGCTCTTCGACGGCGAGTCCCGCGTGCCGCTCCTCGTCCACTATCCGGCCGCGCTCGAGCCTCGGGACGACTTCACGCCGGTCTCCACGCTCGACGTGTTGCCGACCGTAGTGGACCTGATGGGGGCGCCGCCCCACCCCGCGTTCCAGGGCGAGAGCTTCCGCGACACGGAGGCGAGCGAGCGGAGCGGCGTCTTCCTGAACATCCAGGGCTGGAAACACTACGAGGGCGTCGTCTGCGGCCGCTACAAGCTGGTCTTCGACCCCGACTCGCGCGAGAGCGAGCTCTACGACCTGATCGCCGACCCGAACGAGGAGCGAAACCTCGCCTTCTCCAGGCCCGAGCTGGCCGCGGCCCTGCGGGACACGCTGCGCGCGCAGATGGAGGCGCAGGAGGCCTACCACGCGAACGGCGAGGCCGGCCGCCGCCTGCGGGACGAGCGCTTCGCGCCGCGTATGCTCCCCTGCCCCGACGCCGCGCGATGATCGAGGTCGATCTCGCGATCGTCGGAGCCGGCCCCGCCGGGCTCTCGACGGCGCTTTTCCTCGCGGCGGCTGCTCCGTCGCTGACGAGGCGCACCGTGGTCCTCGAAGGGGCGCGTTTCCCGCGCGACAAGGTCTGCGCCGGCGCGATCGGCGCTCGGGCTGACGCGGCGCTCGCGCGCATCGGCGTGAAGGTGGAGGTGCCCTCCGCCCACGTGCGCGGGATCGCCGTGACGACGAGCGCTGGCCGGCGCTCCTTCTGGGTGCACGAGCCCGCCGGGCGCGTCGTGCGGCGCATCGAGTTCGACGCGGAGCTCGCCCGCTTGGCCAGGGCGCGCGGGATCCGGATCGAGGAGGGCGCGTGGGTTCGCTCGATCGACCATCAAAATGGCAGTTTTGTCATTTTGGTCGAGGGCGGAGACAGGCTGAAGGCCAAGGCCCTCGTCGGCGCGGACGGGATTCGCAGCGTGGTGCGGCGCGCCCTCGGGCTCGGTCGCGGCGACGTCGTGGCGCAGGTTGCGGAGCTCGACACGACGAGCGCGCCCGGCGACACGCCCGAGGGCGTGTTGCACTTCGATCTCCGCGACAGATCGCTCCGCGGCTACGCGTGGGATTTCCCGACGCCGCTGGGCGGCCGGATCGAGGTGTGCCGCGGCGTCTACGCGGTGCGTGAGGCGAGCGACACGAAGGACGTCGGCGCGCGTACGACGGAGCGCATTCCCTCCGGGGCGCGCACGCTCGGACCGACGAAGCGGCTCGCGGAGCGCGGCTTCGTGGTGGGCGCGCCCGTGTCGGCGCCCGGCGCGATCCTCGTCGGGGAGGCAGCCGGCATCGATCCCGTCCTGGGCGAGGGCATCGCCCAGGCCATCCTCGGCGGCGAGGTGGCCGCGCGGTACCTGGCGCCGCGCCTGGCGAGCGGCGAGATCGGCTTCGCCGACTGGGCTGGCGCGCTCGCGGCCACCTCCGTGGGGCGCGATCTGGCGCGGCGCACGGCCTGCATGCCGTACGTCTACGGGCCGGGGCGCGATCTTCTCGAGCGCTACGTGGTCACGAACGGAGCGATCGCTCGCGCGGGCCTCCGCTACTTCGGCGGGACGCTCTCGCGCGAGCGACTGCTCGACACGATCAGGGCGAGGGGGCTTCGCTGGTGATCTGGAGGTAAGCGTTCGTGAAGTCCGTCAGCTCGAAGGTGGCGGATTTGTCATCCTTCTTGGCGGGCGCGACGACCTTCCACTCCACGGTCTCCTTGCCCTTGTCGTCCGTCTTGATCTCGCCGATGGCGAGGTTCGGCGAGCCGACCTTTGCGCTGCTCAGCGTGAGCTCGAACTTGGGGCCCTTCGAGGAGACGGCCTTGAAGGACTCCGACGGGGGCTGCTGGGCGAAGAGACGGAAGATGGTGCCGGCACCGCCCTTCGCCTTCTTGCCCTTCTTGTCGATCATGAAGGTCAGGAGGACGCCGTCGCTCAGCGCGTACTCCGGGATGCGCAGGATGGTGCCTTCTTTGCCGAGCTCGAGCTTGGCGGCAGGCGTGGCGCCGAAGGTCTCCGAGATCTTCTCGGCGTTGGCGTAGCTGACGGCAGGCCGCCCGCTGGGAGGCGGCGTGGTCGACGTGGGCGCGGGCGGAGGCGCCTCGGCGCTCGCGCTGGCCGTGGCCGTGGGCTCCGGCGGGGGCGCCTCGGCCGAGGGCGCCGGCTCGGGGGTGGCCGTGGGCTCGGGCTCCGCCGTGGGAGGCGGGCTCGACGAACAGGCAACGAGAGCAACTGCGGAAATGAGGCCAATGACCAGTGATCGCATGGGGTTCCTCCGCGCCGGGCGCGTGCGCCGGTGAATGCCGTAGGCAGGCCACGAGGGGGCGGCAAGAGTAGGACGCGCGCCGGGGCTCTGGCGGCTCAACAGACCTGGCGTGGCCCGTTGAACCGTTGATTTGGGGGGCCACCCGGGCGAAGGTTCGCGCCCATGACGACGCACCGGAAGCTTTTGCCCACCGCCCTGCTCGGCGCCACGCTCTTCGCGTGCTCGGCCCCGCCGCCCCCGCGTGAGACGACCCCCACGGCTGCCCCCTCGGCGTCCACGCCCGTCGCGGCAATCGATCTCTCCCCGGTTCCCGCGCCGAAGGGCGTCGTCGCGCGCGCGCGGCTCAAGAGCCCGGCGAGCTCGGTCGGAACGCTCATCGGCCTGACCGGCGGCGCCCCCGAGGCGGCCGAGCCCCTCGTTCGTGGCGTGCTCGCGGAGGTCCTGGGCAAGAAGATGCTCCGGCTCGACGTCGACGCGCGTGCCCTCGCGGACGAGATCGTCCTCGACGCCCCGGTCGACATCGTCGTGGCGCTCGCCGAGGGTGATCGGCCGGAGCCGCTCTACGCCATCTCGGTCGGCGTGAAATCGGTGGAGAGCGCGGCCGGCGCCGCCGGCGCGGGCGCGACGCCCGGCGAGGGCGGGAGCTACAAGCTCGGCGGGAAGAAGGCGCGCGGCGCCTGCACACTGACGAAGGCGGCAGGTCCCGCGGCAGGCAGGCTCGTCTGCGGCGCGAGCGATCGCGACCTCGAGGTGCTCGGGCCGTACCTGGCGCGCACGCTCGCGGCCGAGCCTCCGACGGGCGCCGACGGCTTCGCGGAGATCGACGTGGCCGGACTGGACGCGCGGTTCGGGAGCGAGCTCCGAAAGATCCTGCCGTCTTTGCCGAGCCTGGCCGCGCGCCGCTACGGCACCGGCAACCCCGTCTTCGACAAGGCCCTGTCGGAGGGTGGGCGCCTGCTCGGCGAAGAAGCGGCGAAGCTGCTCGCCGATCTCGACAAGGTCACGCTCGAGCTGAAGGTCGACCCGAAGGCAGGCATCTCGGTCGAAGCGTCGAGCTCCTTCCGCGCGAAGACGTCGTGGGTCGCCAAGACCAGCTTCTCGACGCCGCCCGGTCCCGCGCCCGCGCTGTTCTGGAAGGGACCGACGGACGCCTCGAGCGGCGCCTTCACGACGATGGGCGATCCGGCGACCTACGCCGAGGGCCTGAAGCTCACGAAGGACCTGGTGATCGGCGCCCTCGCGAACGGCAAGATCGGCAGCGAGGCGGAGCGGAAGAAGATCGCCGCGCTGCTCGATTTCCCCTTCGAGAAGGGCGCGGTCGTCGTCGCCTTCAGCGGCTCGAGCCGCCTCACCAAGCCTGCCGAGCCCAAGAGCGCGAAGGACAAGTGGCAGCGCGCGTTCGCGGAGCTGAGCGGCTGGTCGATCGTCGGCACGACGCTCAAGCCCGACGCCATGAACAAGTGGATGAAGGACCTCGTCGCCGCCTTCAATCAGCCCGGCGTTCAGAAGGCGCTCAAGGCGCAGGACGACATGTCGATCACGATGAAGACCGGCAAGGCGCCGGCCAAGCTCGGCAAGAACGCGAGCCTCGTGGAGATGCGCCTCGTCAGCAAGGTCGACAAGTCCGACGCGACGCTCGTCTTCGTCGTGGCGCCCGGGCCGGAGGGCGCGTGGATCGGCTTCGGTGTCGAGCCCGAAGAGATCGCCGAGCGGATCATCGCGACGCGTGACGCAAAGGACCCGCTGAAGGCGCGCCCTGACCTCGGGCCGCTCCAGAGCGGCAAGCTCTCGACCGCCTATTTCTTCTCGGCGGCCACCTTCAAGTCCTCGTTCCTGCCCCTCTTCTTGATGCGAAGGGCGCCGCAAGACCCCAAGAAGCCCTCCAAGCCCGAGGACGACATCCTCGCGGCGACGGCGGAGCTGAACAAGGTCTTCGATGCGCTGCCCAGCAAGGGCATGGCGCCCGCCTTCTTCCAGCTCTCCGCGACCGACGCGGGCAAGGGCACGCTCAAGCTCGGGCTGACGGTGCCGCAAGCAACGCTCACCGACGTCGCTCGCCTCTCCGGCGGCATGCGCTGATGCCAAGAGGCCACGACCAGGAGACATCTTTTCCGGCTTGAGGGCCTGGCCGGCGGGGATAGCCTAAGGGAATGCTCGCCCCTTCGCTTCGCCGCCTCCAGGCCCTCGTCGCCCCCCTGGCTGTTTTCGCCATCGCCTCGTGCGACGGCTGCGACGAGACAGATGGGTCCGACCCGTGCACGACCGTCTACAAGGACGAGTGCGGGCAGCCGTGTGCGCTCGACGCGAACTGCGCCGCGGGCCTCTACTGCGGGCCCGAAGGGAAATGCCTGGCCGACTGCACGCCCGACGGCGGGCAGTGTGAAGAAGGCGTCGTGTGCACGGACCGCGGTCGCTGCGGCGCGGGCGGCTCGACCAGCACCTTCGGTCAGGGCGGAGGCTTCAACGTCGGCGGCAGCGGCCAAGGCGGCGGCTGCGCGGGGATCTCGGTCACCTTCCAGCCGACGACGCCCACCGTGCTCCTCATGATCGATCAGTCCGGGAGCATGACGGAGCAGTTTGGTAACGGAAACCGCTGGGACGTCCTGCACGACGTCCTGATGGATCCGAACAACGGCATCGTCGCTCAGCTCCAAGCCGTGGTGCGCTTCTCGCTCGCGCTCTACACCGGCGACGGCGGCGCGAACTGCCCGCAGCTCGCGCAGGTCACGCCGCCCGCGCTCAACAACCTCGGGGCCATGGAGGCGGTCTACGGCCCGGCAGGGCCGCTCGGCGAGACACCGACCGGCGACAGCATCACCGCGCTCGTGCCGGGGCTCGTCGCGTTCGGGGAGCCGGGCCCCAAGGCGATCGTCCTCGCGACGGACGGCGAGCCGGACACGTGCGAGCAGCCGAACCCGCAGAACGGGCAAGCGGAGGCCATCGCCGCGGCGCAGGCCGCCTACGCGCAGGGCGTACAGCTCTACATCATCGCGGTCGGCGACCAGGTCAGCTCGCAGCACCAGCAGCAGATGGCGAACGCCGGCCTCGGGCTGCCCCCCGACGGCAGCCAGGGCAACGCCGCGTATTATCCGGCGAACGATCCGCAGGCGCTGGCCGACGCGTTCGACACCATCATCAACGGCATCCGGCCCTGCACGCTCACCTTGAACGGCTCGATCGATCCGACAAAGGCGTGTGAGGGCACGATCTACATCGACGGCAGCCCCATCCCCTGCAACGACCCGAACGGCTGGCAGGCGAACTCTCCCACGGAGATCGAGCTTCTGGGCGCCGCGTGCGACGCGATTCAAGACGGCTCCCATACCGTGAACGGGCAGTTCCCGTGTGGGGTCGTCCAAGTGCCGCAATGACGTGAGGAGAAGCGGGGAGCGCGCCCGTCGAACGCCGGGTTGACTCTCGGGCTTTACAAGCGAGTCTCGCGGGAGCAAGGTTCGCGGGCCGTGCACGTCCTGCCCTTCGAAAAGCCCATCGCAGACCTGTGCGATCGCGTCCGTGAGCTCCGCGGAATCGCACAGCGCGATGCGTCACAAGACGCGGAGCTCGACCGCCTCGAGGCGGAGGTGCCCCGCGTCTCGAAGGACACCTTCCGCGCCCTGACGCCGCATCAGAAGGTGCAGCTCTCCCGTCACCCGAACCGGCCGTTCACCCTCGACTACGTGAAGCGGCTGGTCGCAGGCTTCGTGGAGCTGCACGGCGACCGCCGCTTCGCGGACGACGCCTCGATCGTGGCCGGGCTGGGCACCTTCCGCGGCCGCAACGTGGCCGTCGTCGGCCATCAGAAGGGCCGTGGAACGAAGGAGAACATGAAGCGGAACTTCGGCATGCCCCACCCCGAGGGCTACCGAAAGGCCATCCGGCTCTACGAGCTGGCGGACCGCTTCAACCTCCCGATCCTCACGTTCATCGACACCCCCGGCGCATACCCCGGCATCGGCGCGGAGGAGCGCGGGCAGAGCGAGGCCATCGGGGCCGCCTTGCAGACGCTGGCTCGTGTCCGGGTCCCGGTCATTGCCTCGATCATCGGGGAAGGCGGCTCGGGCGGAGCGCTGGCCCTGGGTGTGGCAAATCGCGTCATCGTCCTCGAGTTCGGGTGCTACTCGGTCATCTCACCCGAGGGCTGCGCCGCCATCCTCTGGAAGGACGGAGCCCGGGCGGAGGAAGCGGCCGAGCGTCTGAAGATGACGGCGCCCGATCTGCTGTCGGTCGGCGTGGTCGACGAGATCGTGGAGGAGCCGCCGGGCGCCGCCCACCAGGACGCGGACGAGGCCGCGCGGAGGCTGGAAGCATCCATCGCCCGCCACCTGGACGAGCTGGACAGAATCGGGTCGGACGACCTCCCGGCGGACCGCTACCGTCGCTTCCGGGGGCTCGGCGCCTACCTGGAAGCCTGACGGTTGCTTGCAGCGCCGAAGAAATCGGTGCCTACTGATCGCCGAGGTTGGGCGATGCAGTCGAAGCAGCTTGGCTTGAGTGCGCTGGTGATCTCATTTTCGCTCCTCGCTTGCGCGAAGGGCTCGGGCATCGGCGAAGACGACGGTGACGGCGACGGCGGCGCAGGCGGCAGCTCGACGAGCTCGTCCTCGAGCACGAAGAGCAGCAGCTCGAGCGGCACCACCACGAGCGGCGCCACCACCTCCTCCACCACCGGGTCGACGACGACCGGCGGCATGGGCTGCGGCGACGGCACGTGCAACGGAACCGAGACGTGCTCGACCTGTCCGGCGGACTGCGGCTCGTGCTGCGGCAACGGGACGTGTGAGCCGAACGAGAACTGTCAGACGTGCACGGCCGACTGCACGAACTGCCCCGCCTGCGGCAACGGCATGTGCGAGACCGGCGAGTCGATGTCGAACTGTCCGTCGGACTGCGGCCAGGCGAGCGCGTGCGAGCACGACCCGTGTGTCCAAGGTCCGCCCATGACGCTCGACTGTGACGTGTGCGTCGGCGCGGTGTGCCTGCAGCAGCCGCTCTGCTGCTTCCCCATGTTCGGCAGCTGGAGCGCGGAGTGCGTGAGCCTCGCCGAGCAGAACCCGCTCTGCGGGTGCTGACGGGCTGCCGAGGAAGGCAGCGCCTGCTTCACGATGACGGTTTCGCCATGGATTCACCCCCCCGGCCCCCCTCTCCTTCGGTGAGGGGGGAGAGGGCGGATTGAACCGGTTCAAGCGCTACCTCTACGGGACGACGGCGCTCTCGAACGTTCCGCTCCTCGTGGGGGTCGCGCTCCTCCTCGGCGGCTCCTGGCTCGCCTGGGCCGGGGCCACGGTGGGGGCAGCGCTGCTCACGCGTGGCCTGCGCGGCCGCCTCCGGCTCGCGTTCGACGATCACCCGATCTCGCCCGCGCGGCGCTGGCTGGTCGAGAAGCCGTACTTCTTGCACTGGTCGGCGGCGCTCGGGTCGCTGCCGGTCGCACTCCTGACAGCACCGCTCTTGTTTCTCGAGGGGCTCGACATCGGAGCGTGGGCGCTCGGGTCGTATCTGCTCCCGTTTGCGCTCGCGGTCTACGCGGTCCTGGTTCGGCCGCACGTGGTCCGCGTCCGCGAGCTGGAGATCCCCATCTCCGGCCTCGCGCCCGCGTTCGACGGCTACCGCATCGTCCAGCTTTCGGACACACACGTCGGCGCGCTCACCCCACCCGAGCGCGCGCGCGGCTGGGTGGAGAAGGCGAACGCGCTCTCACCCGATCTCGTCGCGTTGACGGGTGACTACGTCACGAGCGGCACCCGATTCCACGAGGCAGCGGCGCGTGTGTTCGGAGAGCTCAAGGGGCGCGACGGGACCGTCGCCGTGCTCGGGAACCACGACAACTTCGGCGGGTGTGAGCCGCTGGTCACCACGATGCGGGAGGTCGGCATCAAGCTCCTCATGAATGACCACACAGTCATTCAACGCGACGGCGCCTCGCTGACGATCGTCGGGGTGGACGACGTCTTCACGCGACGCGCAGACGTCGACAGGTCGTTCCGCGGCGTGCCGAAGGGCGTCCCCGTCGTCGGGCTCGCCCACGACCCACGCCTCTTCTCGGCGATGGCGGAGCGCGGGGCCAAGCTCGTGCTCTCCGGGCACACACACTGGGGCCAGGTGGGGGTCCCTTTCCTCGAGCGGGTCTTGAACGTGGCGCGGCCGTTCTTCCGCTTCCCGGGTGGCCTCTACGAGGGCGAGGGCGGCGCGAAGCTCTGGGTTCACCCCGGCCTCGGCACCACCGGTCCGCCCGTCAGGCTCGGCGCCGCGCCGGAGCTGACGGTGCTCGTCTTGCGCCCGAAGCCGACGCAGGGATGACCGCCCCTCGCCCGCGTGCTACCTCGCCAGGCTCACGATGGCGAAAGACCCGCGCACGACGCCGCGAGCCGTCAAGGCACCCCACGGAGCCCACGTCATGGAGATGACCTGGGCCGACGGGCACAAGTCCGTCCTGCCGCACGAGGTCCTCCGCGGATATTGCCCTTGCGCCCATTGCCAAGGGCACGGCGGGACAATCAGCTTCGTCCCCGGCGGCGATCTCGAGCTGCGCGAGATCGAGCAGGTGGGGACCTACGCGCTCACGCTGACCTGGGGCGACGGACACTCGTCTGGCATCTACACGTACGAGTACCTCCGGGCGCTCTGCCACTGTCCGGCCTGCCTCCCCGAGACGCAGTTCCCCCTGCCCAAAGAAGGCGAGACAACGTGAAGGCGGACCCGCTCGACGTCCTCGACGCGAGCTTCATCGCCGCCCTCACGCCGGGGGCGAGCGCCGACGGCGCCCCACCCACCTTCGCGGAGGTGGCGTTCGGCGGCCGCTCCAACGTGGGGAAGTCGAGCCTCATCAACACGCTCGTTCAGCGCAAAGGCCTCGTCCGCACGAGCGGCACGCCTGGCTGCACGAGGCAGGTGAACCTGTTCCAGACGCGCGCGCGCGACGGCGCGACCATCGTCCTGGCCGACCTCCCCGGCTACGGCTTCGCCAAGCGCTCGAAACAGGAGCGGCAGGCCTGGGCGACCCTCATCGAGCGTTACCTCGCCGAGCGCGTGACGCTCCGCGCGCTCGTCATCGTGACCGACGCGCGACGTGGCTTCGAAGAAGACGACCTGGAGCTGGCGGCGTTCGCGCGCTCCGCGCGGCGCGCGGACCTCGCCCCGCTCGAGCTCATCTTCGTGGCCACGAAGATCGACCGATTGCCGAAGTCGTCTGCGCGGGCCCACGTGAAGCGGCTGGAGAAGGCCGCGGCCGGCGCGGTGGTGCCGTTCTCCTCCGAGACGGGCGAAGGACGGCGAGAGCTGTGGCTGGCCATCCGTCGAGCGGCCGGTGTCGTGCCTCTGGCCGCCGAGCCGATAAACCGGCATAACGCGGGCGAAGCGGCAGATGCGGATGGTGGACGGCGAGGAATCCAGGGCGGATCGTGACCGCGCGGACGCGCAGGCGGTCGAGCGCATCCGCAGCGGGGATACGTCCGCCGTCGCCGATCTCTACGACCGCCACGGCGGCACCGCGTTCGGCCTGGCCTTGAAGATCCTCCGCGACGAGGGGGAGGCGGAGGACGTCGTGCATGACGCGTTCGTCGCCATCGTCCAGCGGGTTGACCAGTATCATCCCGAGCGCGGCACCGTCGCCGCGTGGCTCGTGACCACGGTGCGCAATCTCGCGCTCGACCGCGCACGCCGCAAGACGCGGCGCGCGCAGATCGTCGAGGCTGAGCTCCGACACGAGCCGACGGAAGCCCCGAAGGACCCCGAGCGAGCGCTCTACTCGGAGCGCGAGCGCGACCGCGTGCGCCGGGCCATGTCCTCCTTGCCGGAGGCGCAGCGCGAGACGCTGGAGATCGCCTTCTTCGAGGGGCTCAGCTACCCCGAGATCGCTGCGCGAGAGAACGTCCCGCTCGGCACGATCAAATCACGCGCGGCTCGAGCGCTGCACGCCCTCCGCGCGCAGCTCGAAGAGCTGGAGCCCCAATCGGGATAGAGACCCTTCCATGCCGACCTTCGTCGTCGCAGCCGCCCCTCTCTGGCTCGCGCCCGCGCTCCTCCTCTTTGCCGCAGCCGGCCTGGTCGTCCTCGGCCCGAGGCTCGCCCGGCCCGGGCGGCTCGCCGCCGCCGCGGCCGTGGCGGCGCTCGTCGTCCTCGCCGCGTCGGCTGCTCCCGCCTGGTCGGGGGCGACGGTGCTCAGCCCGCTCGTGCGCCTCGCCAGGGTCGGCTCGCTCGATCTCGCGCTGGGGATGGCGCTCGACCGCTCCTCGTTGCTCGTGGCGGCGGGCATGTTGGTCGCGACCCTGGCCAGCGCGCTCTTGCCGGGTCCCGACCGAGAAGACCACGGCGCCGTGGCGAGGACGCTCGCCGCCTCCGCCTGCATCGTCTCCGGCGCGCTGGCCGACGGCTTCCCGCTGCTCCTGCTCGCGCTCTCCACGTTGATCGTCCTGACGCCGCTCGCGGCCGGCCGCCGCGCCGCGCCGGGTCGGTTCTTCGGCGCCGCCGGGGCGGGCGTCGTCACCCTCGCGCTCGGCGCGACGCTGCTCTTCTGGTCGCTGGGCGGTCGCTGGCTCGACGACGCGCGCTTCCTCGCGGACTTCCGTGCTCGCTTCATCGTCGCGGAGGAGCAGAAAGACGCGACCGCGCCGCGCTCGAGCGCGCCGAACGCGCGCGGCACGCTCACCTTCGTCTCCCACCCGGGCGCCCGCATCTACGACGGCGTGGCCGACGAAGCGCAGCTGCTCCGGACCGACCCGATCGCGATCTCTCCGGCCATCGGCGTGCCCCTCATCGCAGGCCTGCACAAGATCGCCATCGCGCCTGGAGACGGCGCGGTCGTCGCCGGGGACGGCCTCGAGGTGGCCCTCGTCGACATCGTCAAGATCCGAGAGAATGACGAAACCGTCATTGTTTTGCAGGGTCCGACGGTCACGTTCCACGAGATCGTGCGGCAGATCGATCCCGCGGCGTTTGCGACGCGGCGCCTGTTCCGCATGCCCGCGGCCACGATCCTCGCGGCGTGTTTCCTCGGGGCCCTGCTCCTGTTCGCGCTCGCGCTCCGGGCGCCGCTGCTCGGCCGAACTGGCGCGCTCGCTGGCGCCGGGGTGTTCGGCCTCGCGGCGATCGCGGTTGCCCGCGTAGCGCCGGTGCTCATCCAGGCGCCCGCCGTGGGCGTCCTCTTCGCGGCGGTGGCCGTGATCTTCGCTGCGCTCTGGGCCCGCGCGGCGATGCGCTCGCCGGACGCCATCGGCACGGAGGTGCTCGGCGCGGCTGGCCTGCTCGCGGTGGCTGCAGGCTCGGCGTCGCCCGTCGCGCCCGTGTGCGCTTCCGTGTCCCTCGCGCTCGCGGCGCTCGCCATGAACGGCGAAAGCTCCCCGGCGGCCGCAAAGCCGGTCGCCACGAAGAAGAAGAAAAAGAAGGGCGCCGAGGGCGCCCAAGCCGTCGCCCCCGAAACCGCCATCTCGCCCATCCGGCCGACCTCGCCCTCGGGCCTGTTGCTCGCCGCGCTCGCCGGCGCGCCCGTGCCCGGTGGCGTCTTCGCGCTCGGCGCCTCGGGCGTCGCTTGCGCGTTCGCCGGGATGGGCGCGGGCAACCTGGTCTCGGCCGCATGCATCGTGGCAACCTGGGCGTGTATCACCTCGATCGTCTGGCGGGCGCGCCCCGCCTCGACGGCGTCGCAGATCTGGCTCGGCGCCGCGTCGCTCGTCGCGGCGCCGCTCGTCGCGATCGCCTTGTCTCCCTGGAACGTCCCGGCGAACGTGGCCGGAGACGCACGCGTCGGCCTCGCGTTCGTCGGCTTCGCGATCGCGCTCGCCGGCTTCTTCTTCGCTCGACGGAAGGCCGTCGCCACGGCTGATCCACCTCCCGAGCGCGACGGCGAGAGCCCCGTCGTCCTCGGCGTCGGCCGCGCGCTCGATCGCCTGCTCGGCGCGCCGCTCGACATCCTCGCGCTCCCCTTCTCGAAGGCTCCGCCGGCCGAGCCGCGCCAGAAGGAGTCGGCGTGATGGCGCGCGTCCTTGCCGTCTTGTTCCTCGCGCTCGCGTGGCTCCTGCCTCTCGGCTCCGCGCACGCGCACATCGGGCACGGGAAGCAGAAGCTGGAGCTCGGCAAGCGCGCCGCTGCGCCCCGCGAGGGTCCGCGCGGGCGCGCCGCGATCTCGGCGCAGAGCTCCCCCGTTCGTCTGGTCCGGGCCGGAGACGGCAGCTACGTCGCCGGGTTCGAGCTGAAGAACACCGGCGACGGTCCGCTCCAGGTCTATCGCGTCGCCATCCGCGGCACGGACGACGGCGGCCCGAAGCCTCCGATCGGCCTCGGCATCCAGACGTTGCCCAAGGCCACGACCGTCCTCGGGCCGGGCGAGTCGCGCCTCTACAACGTCGTGTGGCGCCCCGATCAGACGAGCGTCACACAAGCTTACGGTCATGTCATCGTCGAGACCGACTCGGCGGCGCCGGGCGCGAGCGAGTTCGATCCTCCGCTGTACCTGGGGATCGTCGCCGACAGGCGGCCAGCTCCGCTCCGCCACATCCTGCTGATCGCGATCCTCCTCCCGCTCTTGGCCGCCGCCGCGGCGCTCGCGGCGAGGCTCAGGCCAGCCGGCGGCGAGCGCGCCCTCCGCGCCGCCGCCACCGTCATCGCGACGCTCGCTGTCGCCGCGAGCGCGATCCCCGTCGCGACCTTCGTGCGGAGCGCCGGCGTGGAGGACGGCAACGACGGCGTGCAGATGATCGAGCGCGCGGTGGTAGGTGGCGTCGATCTGTTCCTCGGCGTGGACGGCCTCACGGCGCCGCTCTTGCCCATCCCGGCCGTGTTGCTCCTCGCGTGTGTGCTGGCCGCCTCCGACGGTCGTGTCGTGCGGCTGTGTCTCTTCGGTGCGCCGCTGACCTCGGCCGCGCTCCTCCTGCTCTCCGGTCAGAGCCTCCCGCTCTCGGCGGTCGGGCTGGTCGGGGCGGCGCTCTTCGCGTCGATGCTCACGACGACGCGCACCGGCGGTCGCCTTCGCCCGGGCGGCTTCAAGGTGCTCGTTGCGGGCGGCGTCGCGAGCGCGGCGTTCCTCCTGCTGACGCACTACCTCGCGCGCGCAACGCCGGACGTCATCGGAGTGGACGGCAAGCCCCTCGAGCTCGTCTTTGCGCTGCCCGACGCGGCGCGTGAGATCCTGCACGGCCACGCGTCTGCCGACTTCCGCGCGATCGGCCTGCCGGGGCCTCGCGGGCTGTTCGTCCTCACGCTGATCACCGCAGCGGCGCTCTCGTTTGCTGCGCCGTTCCACCGAGCCCCGGCGGAGGTGGTGACCGAGGCGGAGTCGAGCGACGCGGCGCTCGCGATCGGCGCGCTCTCGCTCGTCGGCGGCTTCGTGCTCCTGCGCTTCGGCGTGCTCCTCTCGCCCGAGTCGGCTCGCTGGGGAGCGCCGGCGATGGCGACCATCGGGGTGCTGACGATCGCCGGCGCGGTGGCGCGCGCGAGCGTCGACACGGATCTGCGCGGCCTCGCGGGCGCGCTTCCGAGCGCGACGGGCGGCATCGTGTGGGTCGCTGCGAGCAGCCTGACGCCACAAGGCATCCAGGGCGCGATCGCCGTCACCATCGCGAAGCCGATCGCGGCAGCGCTCTTCATCCTCTGCGCCGGCGCGCTCGTCGAGCGCACCGGCAGCGCGGAGCTCGCGTCCTTCCGCGGCGTAGGCCGCAGCGCCCCGCGGCTCGCGTTCGCGCTGGTGGTCGCGGCGCTCGCGTCGACGGCCGCGCCGGGCGGCGCCTCGTTCTGGGGGGCCTGGCTGGGCCTGGTCGGAGCGGTCGGACGCGCCCCCGGCGTCGCGTTCGCGCTGGCCTTCGGCCTCGCCCTCGCCATCGCTGCACACACGCGGCTGTGGCGGCTCTTCGCCGGCGCGCCCAACCCTTCCTGGGAGCGGGCGCCCGCGCTCGAGCCGTTCGGGGGTCGCTTGCCCGATCTGCGCAGCGGGCGCGAGCGGGCCTGGGCCTTCGTGCTCGTCGCGACGCTCGTCCTCCTGACGCTCGCGCCCCGCTCCTGGCTGAGCGTGACGAACCACGTGGTGCTCGACGTGTTGCCGATCGTCGATCCTCCCGGGCCCACCCAGGTCGCCTCCCGTTCGCCCGCAGCGACCGAGCGCGCTACCTTCCCCGGGTGACCCTGCTGAAGATCGCCCACGTCGGGCACCCGGTCTTGCGAGGCCGATCGCGGGAGCTGACACGAGACGAGCTCGCGTCTGCCGCCGTGCAGCGCTTCATCGACGACCTCGTCGAGACGATGCGCGACGCGAACGGAGCCGGCCTCGCGGCGCCGCAGGTCCACAACCCGATCCGCGTCTGCGCGCTCGAGGTCACCGCGAACCCACGTTACCCGTACCTGCCCGAGATCCCGCTGACCATCCTCGTGAACCCGGTCGTCGCTTCGCTCGGCGAAGAGACCTTCGAGAGCTACGAAGGGTGCCTGAGCGTCCCGAACCTCCGCGGGGTCGTCCGCCGCAACACGGATATCGAGCTCACCTACTGGGACCGAGCCGGCGCCCAGCACAAGGAGCGCGTCCGTGGGCTCGCGGCCTGTGTCTACCAACACGAGATCGACCACCTCGACGGAAAGCTCTTCCTCGATCGAGTCGAGGACACCCGAACCCTCACCACGTGGACCGAGTTCGAGCGGTTCCACAGGCAGGCGTACCTGGAGAAGATCCTGCCGCTCGTCCCGCGGATGGGCGGCTGACTAGATCCGGCTCGGTCCTCGTGGCAAAGGAGCACACGTGAGCGACGAGCCGCCTCCGTCCGGCGAAGACAAGAAGCCGAAGCGCACGTTCGACGTGCGCGCCCCTCGCGTGTCGCGTTCCACGAAGGACTCGGCGCTCTACCAGCCGCAGCCCCCGCGCGAGCCACGCCCTCGCCCCGCCCGCGATCGAAGGCCGGACGAGCGCCCGCGCCGGGTGGCGTCGCCGGAGGCCGGCGCGCGCCCCGAAGCCGCCTCGTCGGAGCGACCCTCACCGCCCGCCGCGGCCGCAGCCAAGCCCATCCCCGACGCGGCGCCTGCCCCGAAGCCCGCGCTGGTCGAACGTCCTCAGCCCAAGGCTCAGCCCAAGCCCCAGCCGAAGGCGGAGCCGCCGCCGCCCGCACCCGCGGCGTCCTCCTCGATCGAAGAGGAGCTTCGTATCCTCGGCGCCCGTCCGGTGAGCGAGGCTCGGCAGAAGAAAAAGAAGGACAAGCCCCGGACCGCGAAGGAGGCGCTCCAGGCGCGAACCTCGAATGCGCCGCGCGCGGCAGCTCCCAGCTCGGCGAAGCCCGCCAAGACGAAGCCCTCGCTTCCTGCGGCTCCGAGCGCCGCCGCCGAGACGCGCAGCGCCGAAGACGAAGGCCCCGAGTCGGACGACACACCGGACAACACGCCCTCGGAGCCCCCGGCCGCGAAGCCCGGTCTCTGGTCGAAGCTGCGGCGCTTCATCATCGGACGCTGACGCGCTCTCACCCGGCCCTGCGCGCGCGAAAGGTGGCGCGCGCGGCCGGCGTCGCTTGGCCGGCTCGGCGCGGTGACGATCAGCCGCTGCTGACGGCGGTCGTCGGCTCGGCCGCAAACGGGTTGTTCGGCACCGAGACGCGCGCGGCCTTCCGGAGCACGTTGTAGATCCGGAGCGGCTTCTCTTTGCCCTTCACCTTCGCGCTCGGCAGCTCCTCGACCTCGAAGCGGTTCTTCAAGCGCGCGAGCGTGTGCTCACTCACGATGATCTGCCCGCTCGCCGCGTGTGAGCAGAGGCGGGCCGAGGTGTTCGCGGTGTCACCGATGACGGTGTAGGAGAGCGCCTTCGAGCTGCCGATGTAGCCGGCGACGAGCGGCCCGGTGTGGATGCCGATGCCGACCCCGAGCGGGTTCTCGTCGCGCTCCATGCGCTTGCGGTTGAACTGACCGAGCACCTCGCCCATCTCGAGCGCGCACTCGACCGAGCGGAACGCGTCGTCGGGCACCTGCACCGGCGCGCCCCAGAGCGCCATGATGCCGTCGCCCATGAACTTGTCGAGCGTGCCTTCGAAGTTGAAGATCGTGTCGACCATCAGCTCGAAGTACTCGTTCAACATCTCGACGAGCGCCTCGGGGGGGCTGCCCTCGCTCATCCGCGTGAAGCCGCGGATGTCGCTGTTGAAGACGGTGCACTCCTCCACGCGCTGACCGCCGGGCTTCACTTCGAGCTGACCGCTGATGACTCGCTCGGCGATGTTCGGCGAGAGCAGGCGGCTCAATCGCTCGCGCGAGATGATCTCGGCCTCGACCTTCTTGCCGAGGATGTTGATCTCGATGAAACGCGCCGCTTGGTTCGTGATCGTCTGGACGAGCTCGAGGTCCTTCGCCTGGAAGCGGGCGAGCGTCTCCGAGTCGAGCCAGAGGACACCGAGGATCTCGTTGTCGTGCTGGAGCAGAGGCGTGACGATGGCCGAGCTGATCCGGTTCAGGATCATGCTCTTGCCCTTGGAGGCGGCGAAATCCATCGCGGCGTCGTGGGTGAGCACGGCGGCGCGCTCCTTCACGACGTGGTTCAGGATGGTGCTGGAGACGGTGATGGGCGCGTTCGAGCCGTCGCGGCGCTTGGAGGCGCAGAGCTGGAGCTCGCCCGCGTCGTTCCGCAGGAAGATGACAGCGCGGTCAGCGTTGATGAACTTGAGGATGCTCGCCAACGTCTTGTCGAGGAGCTTCGTCGTGTCGCGCTCGATGCCGATCGCGTGGCTGAGCTCGTGCGACAGGCGCAGGCGCTCGTAGTCCGCGCGGAGCTGACCGACGTCGTTTGCGATGCGGTCGAAGGGCAAGAACCCCTTCTCGACCGCGTCGATCTGCGTACCGATCTGCCGCTCCTGATCGTTGATGGCGATGTTGCCGCCGATCTGCGGGGTGGGGAGCGGAACGAAGCCGGTGATGCCGGCCCCACGCATCGTGAAGCCGGCCTGGGGCGGGGGCTGGAAGCCGGGCGCCTGCGGCGCCCCACCCGGTCGCGGCATGGGCAGCGGCGCGGTGCCGCCGGCCCCGGCGCCGTAGGGCTGCCCGGCCACACCCGTGCTCGGCGGCATCGAGCCCGGCGGCATCGACGGCCCCATCGGTTGCCCGTGCGGGCCTACCGGCGGCGGCTGGACCTGCCGCGCCTGCACCATGGGCGGCGGGTAAGGCGGATAGCCCGGCTGCTGCGGCTGCCCCTGCTGCGGGAAGGGCATCTGCCCGGAGACCGCGAGCGGCGACTGCCCCGGAGCGTGTTGCCCGGGAGAGTGCGGAGGACCAGCCGACCCTGGCCCCTGCTGCCAGGCTTGCTGCGGCTGGATCGGCGGGTAGCCGGGCTGCTGTTGCGGGGCCTGCGCCGGGCGGGGAGCCGAAGCGGCGCCCGGCTGCTGTCCCATCGGGGCCTCCTCGAATCGGCCGCGCGTCGCGCCCAGCGCGATCTCGTCCCCGTGTTTGAGCACCGCCTCACCGCGGACCCGCTCGTTGTTGACGAAGGTGCCGTTGAGGCTGCCGAGATCGCGGAGCACGTAGTGATCCCCGCGCTGCTCGATGATGCAGTGCTCCTTCGAGACGATCTTGTCGAGGAGCTGGATCGTGTTGTTCGGGTGGCGCCCCAGCGAGTTGACGGCGCGCAGATCGACGGACTGCGTGCCTTCCGCCGTCGTTAAGATGAGCCGCGCCATTCGGTCAGCAGAGTAGCTTCTCGCAACGAGAGGAACAATCCGATTCCCCGCCAGAAAAGCTGCTGGCGCGAGCGCGTCTCCGGGTCTGGCCACCTCCTCGTTCGGGCGGTCGACCGGCCGGGCTCTGAACGTGGGTCTAGCCCGGCGCCGAGCCCGAAAAGCTCGGGTTTCTTGGCCAAGGCCCGCCGTCTCGTGAGATCTGGCGCGAAGGTCATGGCGATTTCCGTCATCGTTCACGGCGCTCGCCCCTGCCCCGAGCCGGACAAGCGCCGGATCACGTTCGACACGCCGAGGATCGTGATCGGACGCGCCTCGAGCAGCGACGTGCGCTTGCCGGACGCGAGCGTCTCGCCCCGCCACCTGACCATCCAGCAGCGGGGCAACCGCTTCGCGATCGTCGACGAAGGAAGCACGAACGGCACCTTCGTCGGGCGCGCGAAGCTGTCCCCCAAGGCCCCCCAGGTCGTGGATCAGCGCGCGTTCGTGCGCGCCGGACGCTTCGTGCTCGAGATCTCGATCGGCCCCGGGAACGCGAGCGCCCAGCCGGCCGCCGTCGCGAAGGAGCTCGCCCTCGGGCTGGTCATCGACCGTCTCCTCGAAGAGGGAGAGGACGCGAGGCCACAGCTGCTCGTCGAGTCGGGCCCCGACGCGGGCGCAGCCCTCGTCCTCGAGCCGGGGGAGCCCGCCGTGATCGGCCGTTCGCGCGAGGCCGAGCTCGCGCTCACCGACGCCGGCGCCTCGCGACGACACGTCGAGGTCCTGTGGCGAGGGGACGGCATCGTCGTCCGCGACCTGGGCTCGAAATCGGGGAGCGAGCTGGGGGATCGAATCCTCGGCTCCGCGAGCACCCCGTGGCGCGAGGGCGAGAAGCTCCTCATCGGAGACACCGTCATCGGCCGCGCCTTCGACGCGCCCGAGGCGCTCTCGGAGATCGAGCGCGCGCCGGACGAGAAGTTCGCGACGGCTGATATCGATCTGTCGCCGTTCGAGCCCGAGCCCGAGCCCGAGGAGAGCGACGCGCTCGAGGCGGAGCCCGCGGAGGCGGCGCCCTCCGACGAGGAGACGCCGACCCCCGAAGAGACCGAAGAAGCCGCCGCGCTCGCTGCGCGCTCGCGCGGCGCGACGTGGAGCATGACCGACATCGCGGTCGTGCTCCTGGCGCTCGGCGTCTTCAGCCTGAGCGCGGTCGGCTACTTCGTCCTGTTGCGTTGAGCGTCAGCGCCGCTTGCCCTTCGCGGTCCGCCGCGCGCCCTTCGGCGGGCCCTTCTTCGGCGCGGGCTTCTTGGGGCCGGCGTGTTTCGCCCGACGAGCCGTGGGGGGCGGCTCGGTGGTTCGGGTCTCCTTGCGCTTCTTCGATGCACGCTTCTGCCGCCGGCCACGATCGCTCGGCACGCCGGCGTCCTCGTGCTCAGGCGCGCGGATGCGGCGGCCGGTGACCGTCCGCTTCGCGATGGACGAGTCCTCCACGATGATCATCATCGCGTCGCCCAGCTCGATGCGCTCGCCGGACCGGGTGCCGATCATCGCGAGCGCGTCCTCGTCGGCCTCGTAGGCGTCGTCCCCCAGGCCTTCGGCGCGGACGAGCACCTCGACGAAGGGGTCGTCGATGGACACGAAGACGCCCGACTGGATGACGCTCATCACGGTGCCGGCGTAGAGGTCGCCAACGGCCTCGCGCATGAAGACCGCGCGATAGAGATCGACCACCTCGCGCTCCACGCGCATCGCGCGCCGCTCGCGCTCCGAGGCGGTGACGGCGCTCTCGCGCAGGCGATTGATCGCGTCCTCGTCCTTGTCGACGCGCTGGCCGCGAACCACCGCGCGGACCGCGCGGTGGACGAGGAGATCGGGGTAACGACGGATCGGCGAGGTGAAGTGGACGTACGCCTTCGACGCGAGTCCGAAGTGCCCGACGTTCGTGATGTCGTAGACCGCCTGCTTCAGCGAGCGGACGAGCAGCGTGTCGAGGATCGCGCGCTGCGGGTGGGAGCGGAGCTTCTTGGCGAACGCGGCGAGCTTCTTCGGATCCTCCGCGTCCTCCGCTTCGAAGGCGACGCCGAGCCGGGTACAGAGCGCGGCGAACCGCGCCATCTTCTCGGGGTCGGGGGCGGCGTGGTTGCGGAAGACGGCCGGCACGCCCTTCGAGACGAGGAACTCCGCCACCGTCTCGTTGGCGAGGAGCATCAGGTCCTCGACGATCTGGTAGGCCTTGGCGACGCCCGGGTCGCGCGCGCGTCGCTCGATCGACGTGGGCATACGCGAGTCCACGTCCACCACCACGCGTGCCTCCGGCACCTCGAGGTCGAGCGCGCCGCGCCGCATGCGCCGCGCGCGGAGCAAGCTCGACACCTCCCGGAGGACTCGCAGGTCGTCGCGCATGGCCTCGGCAGCCTCTTGGCGGTGGCCCTCCGTCGTGAGCCCCAGCGCGCGCGCCACGCCCTCGTAGGTGAGCTTGGCGCGCGACTTCATGAAGCCCTCGACGAGCCGCGCGCGCACCGTCGCGCCGGTCGCGTCGAGCTCGATCTCCGCGCACTGGCAGAGGCGGATCTTGTCGGGGACCAGCGAGCAGAGGTCCGCCGAGAGCGCGCGCGGCAACATCGGGATCGCGCGATCCGGCAGGTAGATCGAGCAACCGCGCTCACGCGCGGCGTCGTCGAGCGCCGTGCCCGGCGCGACGTAGTGCGAGACGTCCGCGATGGCGATCCACACGCGGTAGCCGCCCTCGGGCAACGCGATGGCCCAGACGGCGTCGTCGTGGTCGCGCGCGTCGGCCGGGTCGATGGTGGGCAGCGGGATGTGCGTGAGGTCCTCGCGGCCGACGAGCGCGGCCGGATCGACCTCCGACCCGAAGCTCCCCGCCTCCTGCACGGCGGCGGGCGGATGCTCCTCCTCCACGCCATGCAGGATGATGATCTTGCGCACTTCGGCGTCCGGCTCACCCGGCTCGCCGAGGATGGTGACGACCTTGCCCTCGGGGTTCTCGTCGGCCGACTCGGGGAACCGGACGATCTCGACGACGGCAAGCTCGCCGTCGCGGCCCTCGTCCAGCTTGCCGAGGACGATCGGCCCGCGGACGCGGGTGTCGTCGGGCTCGAGCCACGCGCTCTTGCCTCGCCGCCGGAGCGTGCCGGCGACCTTGGGCGAGCGGCGCTCGACGATCTCGATGACGGCGCCCTCGGTTCCGCGGGCGGTCTGCGCGACGATGCGGACGCGGACGCGGTCGCCGTGGAGCGCGCCGCCCATCGACTCGGCGGGGACGAACACGTCCTCCTCGTCGCCCAGCGGCGCGACGAAGCCGAAGCCGCGCGGGTGGGCGGTCATGTAGCCCTCGAGCGACTTGTCGCCGCCGCGCTCTCGTTCCTTCTTGGTCAAACGAAACCGATGACCGGCGAGCGCGACGACGGTGCCGTCCGCGACCAGGTCGTCGATCACGCGACCGAGCGCGGCGAGGTGTCGCTGCTCCACGCCGAGGCGCGACGCGATCTCGGAGGAGTGGAGCGCGCGAGAGAAGCTCGCGAGGAGATCCACGACCTCGACGCGGCGCGGGGGTTTGGGGCCGGACATGGAGTCTTCGCCTCTACCACGGGGGCCAGGCCGTGCTATGCGGCATCTGCGGCATGAGTCCGGCCCGGTGGCTCCTCCTGGTGCGTGCGGCGCTCTGCGCGGCGGTGTTCGCCTGCGCGGCGCTCGTCATCGACTACCGAAACCTGGCGGACGCGACGTTCTGCGGGGTGGAGTCGGCGTGTTTCAAGGTGCGCTCGAGCCCCGTCGGGCAACAGATCGCCGAGCGTATCCACGACCTCATCCCCGGCGCCACGCTGCCGGCCGTCACCTTGCCCGTCTTCGCGGGGCTGCTCGCGCTCACGCTCTTCCTCGGTGGAAAGTGGATGGTGCGCGCGCTCGCCGGGCTCACCACCGCGGGGGCGCTCATCGCCCTCGGCCTCGTCTACGCGCAAATCTCCATCGACGCGCTCTGCCCCTACTGCATGGTGGTGGACGTCTCGATGGTCGTGGCGGCCATCGCAGCCATCCAGCTTGCCCGAAGCGCACAGACGGACGACCGGGTCGAGGTGATGCTCGGGCCCTCCCTGGCGACACGCGTCACGTTCCCGTGGGCCGCCGCGGGCGCCCTCTGCACCGCGCTGCCCTTCCTGTGGGCGGAGTTCCCCGACACGGAGCCGCTGCCGCAGCAGCTCGTCGAGCGGCAGGTCCAGGGCAAGCTCAACATCTTCTCCTTCACCGACTTCGAGTGCCCGTTCTGCCGGCAGCTCTACCCGACCCTGAAGGAGGTCAAGGCGCGGGACGACGTCGCGTTCCACCGCTTCATGGTCCCCCTCGACGGGCACAAAGGCGCCATGCCCGCGGCGCTCGCGTACGTCTGCACGCCGCCGGAGCAACAGGACCGCATCGCCGAGACCCTCTACACCGTGCCGAGCGAGCAGCTCGGCTACGAGGGCGTCGTCAAGCTCGCGGTCCTCATCGCCAACGTGGACGAGCTCGAGTTTCGCAAGTGCATGACCTCGCCGGAGGCCAAGTCGAAGGTCGAAGCCGACAAGAAGCTCTTCGACGATCTCGGCCTCTCGGGGCTCCCCACCACCATCATCGGCAGCCGTCGCATCCGCGGCGCGGCGATCGACAAGGTGCAGACGGCCATCCGCACCGCCGGGGCCGGAGTGGAGCTGCCGGTCTGGCTCATGCTCGTCCTCGGCGCGGCGGTGATCGGCGCCGCTGCGTTCGTGTCCTCACGGCGCATGGAGCCCGACGCCTCCGCGAAAGACGAGCCGCCGCCCGAGCCCGAGCCCGAGCCCGAGCCCGAGCCCGAATCGGAGCCCGAATCGGACGACGCCGAGCGGCCCGCCGCCAAGCCGAAGAAGGCGAAGAAGCGCAAGTCGTCCTGAGCCCGTCGGTGCTAAGGTGTCCGGCCCATGACGAGCGGCAACAACGGGCTGGACGACGACGACGACGACCGCGAATCCGAGCTGCCGGAGTCTCCCGCCGAGCACACGCGCAAGGGCCCGCGGGACGGCGCGCCGACCCTCCCGCTCTCCTTCTTCGAGCAGCTCCCGAAGACCGATCTGCACGTCCACCTCGACGGCAGCCTGAGGCTGCAGACGATCATCGATCTGGCCGAGGAGTACGGCGTCGAGCTCCCGTCGAAGAAGCCGGCCGAGCTCGCGAACGCGATGAACCTCGGCAGAAACTGCGGCTCGCTCGTCGAGTACCTGAAGGCGTTCGAGATCACGCTCCGCGTGCTCCAGCACGAGGACGCGCTCTTCCGCGTCGCGTACGAGCTCGCGGAGGACGCGGCGAAGGAGAACGTCCGCTACATGGAGGTCCGCTACGCGCCGATGCTCCACACGCAGAAGGGCCTGAAGCTCACGAGCGTGGTCGAAGCTGTCATCGGCGGCCTACGCCAGGCGCAAGAGGTGTACGGCATCGAGGCGAACGTCATCATCTGCGGCATCCGCAACGTCGCGCCCGACTCCTCGCTCGAGATGGCGGAGCTCGCGGTCGCCTACAAGGGCCGCGGCGTGGTCGGGTTCGATCTCGCCGGCGCCGAATACGACTACCCCGCCAAACACCACCGACGCGCGTTCCAGCTGGTCCGCGACAACAACATCAACGTCACCATCCACGCCGGGGAGGCCTACGGCCCCGAGTCGATCGCGCAGGCCATTCACGTCTGCGGCGCGCACCGCATCGGCCACGGCTGCCGGCTCCGCGAGAACGGCGACCTCCTCCATTACGTGAACGACCACCGCATCCCGCTCGAGTGCTGCCCCTCGTCCAACGTGCAGACCGGCGCGGTGAAGAGCCTCGCGACCCACCCGCTCAAGTTCTACAAGGACCTCGGCCTGCGCGTGACCGTGAACACGGACAACCGCCTCGTGACCGACACGACGGTGTCGCGCGAGCTCTGGCTCGCCCACACCGAGATGGGACTGCCGCTCGCCGACATCAAGAGCATCATCCTCGCGGGCTTCAAGAGCTCCTTCTTGCCGTTCCACATCAAGCAGAGCTACCTGCGGCAGCTCACGCTCGACCTCCCCCGCTTCTGCGAGGACGGGCAGATCATCCCGCCCTCTCCGCCGTCCAGCGGCCGTGCCGACGCGCACCGCGGAAGGCCGGCGAGCCCGCAGAAGCAGCTCAGCTGATCCGGAGCACTCGAGCCGAAGAAGGCGCCGCCGAAGAACAAGAAGTGACACACGCGAGCGCGCGTCCGCTTCACCGCCGGTGTTCCCTGCCTGCGACGAGGTGTAGATTTCGCGTGACCATGAGGACGGCTCGGCTCCCGATCCACCTGGGCGTCGACGCGCTCTGGCGCCACGCCGGCGTCGCGGCCTGCCTTCTCCCTGGTTGCACCCTCGTGCTGACGGGCTGGGCGCAGCGCGCTTCCGGAGGAGGAGTCGCCGCGCTGGCGATCGGCGGGGCGCTCTTGCTCTCGACACCGTGGCTCGCGTGGCTGGCCTGGCGCGCCCGTCCGAGCGACGCCCGGCTGGACGCGAGCGGGATGAGCATCGACGGCGGCCCCCACTCCGGGCTCTTCGTCCGCTGGGACGAGATGGCGCGCGCCGAGGTTCGATGGCTGGACTCGACCAACACCACGAGCGCCCTGGCGCTTTCGCTGAGAGACGGTCGGACCCTCACCCTGGCCGTCGCCGCCGACCCCGCCGAGGTGGCTTCGCTCCACTCGTTGGCCGAGACCATTCGTGTGCGATCGGGGGAGGCCGCCGCGCCGCCGCCCGAACGAGCGGACCTCGTGTCGTGCCGAGGCTGTGGGGCCCCTCTCGTTCCGTCGGACCACGAATCGATCCGCTGCTCGGCTTGCGGAGCCGACAACACGCTCCCCCCTTCGCTGCGCGAGCGTGTTGCAGCCCAGCGCGTCGCCGATTCCACGAACCGCAGCACCGCGACGGCCGTCGAACGGCTCCTCGATCAGCCGGGTGTGCGTGGGACTCGCGCGGCGCTCTGGGTCGCGACCTTGGCGGCGCTGGCAGCGTGGTGCCTTGTGCTGGTCTCCTTCCGTGCCGCGGGTATCTCGGCGCTGGATTGGTTCTTGATCGGCAGCGGCTTCTTCAACGGGTGGGCGATTACGTTCGGCGCCTTCGCCTTCGCGCGAATCGCGCTGGCGCGTCGTCGCGCGCTGCTCTTGCTTTCGACGACGTTCGGCGCACGGCCCCCGACCCGAGCGGGCGAAGGCCCCGGCTGCCGCCAATGCGGAGCGCCGCTGCCGACCGGGTCGGGCGCCGTCGCGAGCTGCGCGTACTGCGGCGCGCAGAGCGTCCTAGGCCTCGATGTCCGGCCGCTCCTCGAGCGCGTACGAGGTCACAGGACATCCATCGAGGGTGTGTTGTCGGAGCAGCGCGCCGAGCGCTCCACCTGGCTCAAGCTGGCGCTGTCGGCTTCGGCCGTGGCGCTGCTGGGGGCCGGGTGGCTCGTCGTGCAGGTGTCGGTCACGCGCGAGTTCGCCGAGGATGTTCGTCGCTGCGAGGCGGATGACGTCGAAGCTTGCAGCAAGGTCGCGCTCGCCTACTTCAATGGGAGCTCGGTGAAGCAAGATCGCGCCGAGGCGTATCGCTTCAACGATCTCGCCTGCGAGCGGGGTCACGCCGAGTCCTGCGCCGCTCAGGCGTCGGCGCTCCGGTTCGGCTGGGGCGTCACCTCGGACCGCGAACGAGCCCGGAAGAAATACGAGCGAGCGTGCGAGCTCGGCTCCACGAAGGCATGCACGGATCTCGAGGACCTCGACTGACACGCAAGACAACGCGGCACGTCTCGAAACGCGACCATGGATGGGCGATAGGCCCCCTATCGATGTTCGAGCTTCGCCTTTCGCGAAGGTCCGCACGTGACCGAGCGGTTGGGCTCACCGCATCGTTGAGCGCTCAGCGTCGATGGACGCGTCCGCCCGACGTAGACTGAGCACCGTGAAGCTCACAGACACCGTCTCGCTCACTCATGGCGGTCCCATCCCGCGGCTCGGGCTCGGCGTCTTTCGTTCCGGCGCCGGCGCAGGGACACGAGACGCGGTGCTCGCCGCGCTCCGCGCCGGCTACCGACACGTCGACACGGCGCGAATCTACCGGAACGAGCGCGAGGTCGGCGAGGCGCTCCGAGCGAGCGGCGTACCTCGCGCCGAGGTCTTCGTCACCACCAAGCTCTGGAACGACGATCAGGGCTATGACTCCACCTTGCGCGCGTGCGACGCGAGCCTGGCCGAGCTGGGCCTCGATTTCGTCGATCTCTACCTCATGCATTGGCCGGTGCCCGGCAAGAGGCGCGACTCCTGGCGGGCCATGGAGGAGCTGCAGAGGCAGGGCAAGTGCAAGGCGATCGGCGTGAGCAACTTCATGCCGCGCCACCTCGACGATCTGCTCGAGGTGGCGAAGGTGCGCCCCTCGGTGAACCAGATCGAGCTCCACCCCTTCTTGCAGCAACGCGACGCCGTCCGTCGTTCGACCGAGCTCGGCATCGTGGTCGAGGCTTACAGCCCCTTCGCGAAGGGACACCGACTGGATGACCCTCGCCTCGTCGCCATTGCGAGGGAGGTCGGCCGGCCGACCGCGCAGGTGCTCGTGCGCTGGTCGCTCCAGAAGGGCTACGTCGTTCTCCCGAAGTCGGCCAATCCCGAGCGCATCGCGAGCAACGCGGACGTCTTCGATTTCGAGCTGTCGGCCGACACGATGACGAAGCTCGACGGGCTGGAGGAAGGCTTCCGCTCCGCGTGGGACCCGTCGACGGTTCCCTGATCCCGCCAGTGTCCGGCTCCGGGCTCGCGCATCGTGGGGTCACGTCGGATCACACGTCGAGACGCCTGCCCCGACGATGACGTCCCCGATCTGCTGGAGGAACGTCACCGAGCCGTCCGAGGGCCTGTAGCGTGTGACGCTGGTCACGTCGCCCGGCGAGGTGAAGATGTAGAAGTCGCCGTCCCAGTAGGCGAACGCCAGCGCGCTCGCCTGATCTCCGACCGGCAGGAACGTCGCGGCGAGGATGTCCGCGGTGTCCTTGTCGATCTGCACCACCCAACCTCCGCCGCCGGGGTCGAGCGAATAGCCGTAGAGGTTGCCGTCGCTCGAGCTCGTCATCTCCATGTGGGCGCCGAGCTCCGAGTCGTACGTGCCGATCACCGAGAGCTCCAGCGACTCCGTGTCGACCTTCCCGAGCCCGTCGGAGGGCTCGTCGAACGAGATATCGGTGACGAAGAGCTCGTCGGAGTCGGTCTCGGCGTTCCGCGCGAAGCCCATTCCGAACGTGGCGAAGCCTTCCTGGTTCGGTACGAAATCCGTGGGCTCACACGACGCGTCCGCGGTCTTCACGCGGTAGAGGTTCCCGTCGTTGTAGAGGACGAACGCGGTTCCCGTTCGGTCTACACCCATCGAAAACGGCGTCGGCCCCTCGAAGTCGCAAGCGAGCGATCCTTTGACCTTCAACGTCCCGTCGGAGGGCTTGTAGCTGTAGAGGGTGTTGCTGGACGAGACGAGGTAGACGAGGAGCGCGCCCGGCTCGCACTCGGGGGGCATCCCACCTTGACCACCTTCGCCGCCGGCGCCGAGGCCGCCCTCCCCTCCTCCGCCATCGGAGGGCTCGCCGCCCGCGCCATCGCCGCCTCCCCCGTCGTCGGCGCCTCCTTCACTTTCCTCGCGGTCCAGACCGTTCAGGTTCGTCCGCGCCCCACAGGCGAGGGCGGAGCAAAAGAGCATGGCCAGGCCGGCCTCGATCCAGGAGGAGCGCACACCCGAAGCATACGGACGATCCGGCGGACGCCCCAAGCGCCTTCCGGTACGATCGCTGGAGATGAAGGGTCGTGGGATCTGGCTGGCCCTCGGCCTCGTTGCCTGCAGCGAGGTGCGAATCGATGACTCCGCAGGCGGAGGCGGGGCGTCCTCGGATGCCGTGTCGGGAACGGGTGTGAGCGCCGCGTCGAGCACGGTCACGGGAGCTGGCTCCGGGACGAGCGTCGCAACGGGCACGACGACCAGCACAGGGACCGGCGGCGAGGGCGGCTCGCCCATTCCGCTCCCGCCTTATGGCGGCTTCGTCGACAGCTTCGACGGCGACACGCTCGACGAGACACGGTGGCTCGATGCGGTCGACTACCTGGAAGTGTCGGGGGGAGACGTCGCGCTCGACGGCTTCGGCTTCTTGATGGTGAAGGACGGCGACAACGACGTCGTGGACGGCTGCGCGGCTGTCGTCCGCGTGTCGGAGCCGACCCAGCCGCTGCGCGTCCGGTCGTTCGCCGGGAACCGGGGAGACGGGCTCGTCGTCACGCAAGAGCCGGGCTCGGTGAGCTACTACTTCAGCTCGGTGCTGGGCGAAGAAGCGGACGAGGTTCCCGCGACGGACGTGGAGGCGTTCGGCCTCGCGTTCTTCGAGGGTGAAGCGCTGGCGATCTACCGCGACCCTGCGGGCTGGAACGTGCTCGCCCGCGCACCGGTGGACGTCGCCACGGGCGCTTTCGATCTGGGCCTGCAAGTGCTCGATACCGTCGAGGCGCCGCCCGTCCGCGTGGCGGACTACGGCCTCGCCGAGGTCACGGACGTAGACCTCGCGCTCGGGCGCTGACCTCTTCATCTCGTGCGCCGGCCGCGCGTCCGATTTAAACCGAGGACCGAATGCCCTGATTCGGTCCTCGGCCAGGAGTCACGACCGCCGGATGCAGAGAGAAGGCCTGGCGCCGCGGGAGCGACCCCTCACCCCTTGGGGGTCGCGGAAGCGGCGCGCGGTCATCGCATCCGAATCGCGGTGTACCCTGCTCCGATGCTCGTGAAATGGGCCGAGGGCGTCTGGACCGACACGCGGGAGGCAAAGTTCTTCGGCGTCGAGACCGGCACGCGCATGACCGTCGTCGCGCTCCGCGACGGCGGCTTGTTCGTACACTCCCCGGTTCCGCTCGATGACGCGACCCGCCGTGAGGTCGACGGTCTGGGTGAGGTGCGAGCCGTCGTGGCGCCGAGCATCTTCCATCACCTGTCCGTGGGCGCCTGGATGGCGGCCTACCCCAAGGCCGTGTTCGCGGCGTGCCCTGGGCTCGAGTGGAAGCGAACAGACCTGTCCTTTTCCTGTGTCCTCGGGGACGAGCCTCACCCGATCTGGCGAGGGGAGCTCGAGCAGGTCTATTTCTCGGCGCGCCGCGAGAACGAGCTCGACTTCTTCCATGCCCCCACCAAGACCCTCATCGTGACCGACGCGCTCCTCAATCTGTCGACGCACCCGCGCGCCTCGACCCGGCTCGTCGCCGGGCTCATGGGGAACCGAGCCCCTGGCGTCGGCTGGGCCGAGCCGCTCATGATCCGGGACCGCCGGCTCGCCCGGCGGCAGGTCGATCGGATCCTCTCCTGGGATTTCGAGCAGATCATCCTCGCGCACGGCGACACGGTCTCCGAGCGAGGACCGGCAGTCGTCGAGCACGCCTACAAATGGCTCTGACCCCGCGCGATCGAGGACATCGGCTCCTCGATCCGCAAGCAGCGAGAGTAGCTCAGCGAGCGGCGGCCTTCTTCGCCGACGCGGCCTTCTTCGCCGACGCGGCCTTCTTCGCCGACGCGGCCTTCTTCGGCGCGGCCTTCTTCGAGGCGGCCTTCTTCACCGCAGCGCCCTTCTTCTTGGCTGGCTTCGCCGCTCCGCTCCTGCTCGCTCGGTATTGCTCGAGGTACGCCTCGAGGGTCACCCGCTCGATGGCCTCGCCGACCACGTCGAGCGGCAGATCGTCGAGCGACTTGAACCGGACGCAGCTCTTGCCCATGTCGAGCTTCTTCCCGGCGTCGCGGTAGGCCTTCTCGAACCAGGCGCGCGTCTTCGCATCGCCGTAGACGGCCATCAGGTAGAGGGACATGTATCCCTTCTGTGACGCGAAGGCGGCCAGCATGAGCGGCCGCTCGTTGTACGTGTCCGAGAAGCGCGCCAGCGGCACGAAGTAGCTGGGCATCCCGAACTCGATGCCCTCCTCGAAGCCCGCGGGCAGATGGCCGAGGATGATGGCGCGGAGTGTCTCGAGCGCCTTGCGACGATCGGTCGGCAGGGCCTGGAGGTACGCAGCGACGGAGGTCGGCTTCGTCATCGAGTGCAGGCTACCCGTGCGCCCCAGTCGTGAGAAGGCGGCCGCGCGGTGCTAAGGACCAGGCTCCCAGGTCCCGCCGACCGACTCACACGAGCCCTGCGCGTCTGCCACCATGGCGGCGTCGTAGACGAAGCCGATGCCCATGCCGTTGCAGTAGTTCATGGGCAGGCAAGCGCCGAGCGCGCCGGTCTCGGTGCAGTGGCCGGACTGCCAAGTGCCGCCGTCCTCACACAGCGGCTGGTAGGTCGCGGCATCCGCCTGCGAGTACTCGGCGCAGCCGAAGAGCCCGGTCGCCCAGAAGCAGCGAAACGCCGTCGGCTCACAGTGGGTCATCTCCCCGACCACGGCCGCTCCGCCCTCCCCCGTGCCCGCCCCGGTCGACGTGGAGCTCGTGGTCGAGCCCGTACCGCTCGCCCCACCGGCACCGCCGCCGCCCGCAACGCTGGACGAGCCGTCATCCCCGCAACCCATGACCACACCAAGGGCCGCAAGCAGACAGCCCACGAAAGCACGGCAAATTCCCATGATCGTTTTGATAGCGCCCCGCTTCCGACCCTGTCAACGACACCGTCATAGTTGCCCACCGCCGTCCAGCTCAGCCGGTCCCTGGTGCGCTCCGCCTTGCTCGCATCGCCTGGCGCACTTCTTCCTCTTCGGACTGCGACAAGAGGCGGCTCAGCGCGGGAAAGATCGCAGACTCCTCGAGCTCGAGGTGAGCGCGCAGCGCTGCGTCGAGGGGCTCAGCGACTGAGGCGAGCTGCTCGCGCAGCTCCGCGAGGCGCTCAGGCTCAAGGGCGACGCGCTCGCACAGCGACACGAGCGCGGCGACGGCCTGCTCGTGCTCGGCGTGCTCACGCGTCATCTGCGCGAGGGCCACGTCGACCGCGGCGTCTCGCCCAGCGATCAGCGGCGCGAGCGTCTGCTCTTCATCGGCCACGTGGAGCGGCAACGCGAGGGCGAAGTAACGCCGAACCGCCTCGGCCGCCTCCACCACCTGCTCGGGATCTGCCTCGATGCCCGAGGGGCTGGCGAGCCTGCAGGCGAGAGCGCCGAAAGATCGGATTCGCTCATGGCACTCCGAGAGCGCCGAGACGAGGTCGGCGGGGGCGCTCTTCTTGCCGATTCCGAGGAGCATGGGGCAGCCTAACCCGAGCGGGCGGGCCGCGCCCGTCAGCGCGGCTTGCCGCGGCGCGCGCCTTCGTCGACGACGTCGATCACGTCCGCGCGCGGATCGGGTCGGCGATCAGCGCCACGCGCCGGCTTCGCGGGGGCGGGCGAAGGACCGACTCGCTCCACTCGCTCCACCCTCGGCGCCTCGTCCTCTTCTTCCCGGGAGATTCGCGGGAGCGGAGCCCGCTTCGGCTTCGCTTCGGGGACGACGGGCTTCGGCGGCGGCAGCTCCTGCTCGGGCTCGGCCCGGCGCTTGACCGCCGGCTCGGCCGGGCGCGCCGCCAGCTCCGCTCTGATCTCGCGCAGCTCGCGGAGGACGCTCGTCACGTCTTGCGGGCGGTGGCTCCGATCGTGCTCGAGGCACCGCATGATCAGATCCGAGAGACGCGCGGGCGTCTTCGGGACGCGCTCCTTCACGGTGGGGTACGAGCTGGTCTTGCTCGCGGGCTCGCCTGGATTGCCAGGCAACACGCCGGTGATCGCTTCGTAGAAGGTCGCGCCGATCGAGAAGACATCCGAGCGGTGGTCGGCGTTTCCGTCTCGTTGCTCGGGCGGCATGTAGCTGGGTGTGCCGCCGATCACCGTCTGCCCGGAGGAGCTGCGCGCCGAGACGACCTTCGCGAGCCCGAAGTCCATGATCTTCACGCCCGACTTCGCGACCATGAGGTTCGCCGGCTTGAGATCGCGATGAATGACGCTCTTGCCGTGTGCGTATTCGAGCGCGACGAGCGCCTTCTCCATGACGTCGAGCGCGTCGGGTAGGGGCAGCGGACCGTCTTCGTCGAGCACGCGGTCGAGCGTGCGGCCTTCGACGAGCTCCATCGCGATGAACTCGCGCCCGTCGAGCTCGCCGACGTCGTAGACGGTGACGATGCCGGCGTGGCTCAACGCGGCTGCGGCGCGCGCCTCGCGCTGGAAGAGGCGGTGCAAGGTGGAGCCGCGCTCGACGTCTTCCGGGAGAAACTTGAGCGCGACGAAGCGGCCGAGGCGCAGGTCCTTGGCGCGATGCACGACGCCCATCCCACCGCGACCGAGCTCTCCCATGAGCTCGAAGCGATCGTCGAGGCGCCCGCCGGAGCCGCCCGAGCCGGCCGAGCCGCGCTTGGCAGGTGAGTCCGCGGTGTCGAAGCGCACGGTCTCACCGGGCTCCTCCTTCTCGTGCGAGCGCGGCACCCGCAGCGTGGGCTCGTTTGCGATCGCCGATTTGACCACGCGCGTCGCGTCCGGTGCGTCGTCCGGGCCGCGCTCCCCGCGCGCGAGAGCGCGGGACCGGCGCTTCTCGTTGACGGCCTTCGCGCCGACGGCGTCGATCAGGCGCTCGGCGTCCGCGTCTGCTCCGGCCTCGGCGTAGAGCACGGCGGCCATCTCGGGCATCTTGAGGGCCTTCTCGTAGATGCCGGCGGCGCGCTTGAGCTCCCCGGCCTCGTCGAAGGCCCGCGCGGCGCGCTCGTGCTCGCCCGCCTTGGTCGCGAGCTCACCGGCGCGCTTCCACAGCTCCTTCTGCCGAACGGGCTCGCCCTTCTTCGCAAGCGCCGCGTTCTCCAGCATGGTGAGCGCGACGCCGAGCGAGTCGAGGTCCTCGACCTTGGCGAAGCACTCGGCGGCCTTCTCGTACTCCTCCAGATCCTGGAAAAGCCGTCCCGCTTTGAGGTGCTCCTTGGCGGCGCTGAAGCACTCGGCGGCCGCCATTCGGTCGCTCCGCGCGTCCGAGCGCTCGTAACACTGCGCCGCCTTCAGGTGCTCGCCCGTCTTGCGGTAGAGCGGCGCGGCGCGCGCCCACTCTTCGGCTTGCTCGTACTCCTCGGCGGCCTTCTTCTCCTCACCCAGGCGCTGGAGCACCGTCGCGGCGCGGCTGTGAGCGCCGGCTCGCTGGAAGATGCGCAGCGCCTCGTGGTGATTGCCGCGCTGCATCTGGATGTCGCCCGCGCGGCGGAGGTTGCCCTCGTCGAGCGCGGCCCGCATCTCCGCCTCGAGCTCGCGGTCCTCGCGCGTCGAGAGCCACACCCAGACCTTCCTCCCGATCACCAGCAAGACGACGAGGATCACCCCGGCGATCACGTATCGGACGACGTCGTTCCGGAGGATCTCCACGATCCAGGCAGGTTACCTCAACGAGATCTTTTCAGCAGCTTCCCCTTCAGCGCGGCGTACGCCTTCTCATCGACCGATTTGCCGCGCGCCCAGCGCTTCAGCTCGGGCGTGATGACGTCCTCCCAGCCGGGGGCGAGGCGCAGCGTGATGAAGTCCGCGTAGAGCGCCTCGAGCACGGAGAGGAGCTCCTCCGCGAGGCGCATGCGCTCGTAGAGCGCCTCGTATTTGTCGCTCTCCGCCTTCAGCTGGGCGGGGATCTTGAGGGACCCGACCGCGAGCTCCTCCGCCTTCATGACCCAGGCGAACTCGTGCTCGTCGAGGATGGCGTGCACGCGCGCTTGTTTCGGGAGCTTGCCTTGCTGGAGCGCCTGCTTGGCCTCCGGCGCGGCCGCCGGCATCGGACACTTGATGCGAGCCTCTTCGGTCTCCATCGTCAGGGTCAGGTGTGTCTCGAGCCAGAGCGAGACCACCCGACCGCCCGAGGTCTTCAGGTTCGTCTCGTAGATCTCGCTCTCGAACCAGAGCCAGAGCAGGAACTCCCGCCCGACGAAGCGGTTCATCTCGACCAGCTCGGCGACATCCCTCATGTGGCACCTCGCTCGAACGCGAGCGACGTCGCCTCGAGGACGGAGAAGGCCTTCTGGTCGCCAGCGTTCATGCCGCGGCGGTCGGCCGCGGTGCCCGGGCTCTCCACGAGGAGCTGCGCGCGGAACGTCTTCTCGAAGAGCGCCTGGATGAGCTCATGGTTCTTCTTCGCGTGGCTGAAGAAGAGCGCGACCCCGGTCTGCAGGTTCCACACGAGATCGATGCTCTTCGTGGACGGGACGAGCTGTCGCCTGAGCTTCTTGACGACCATGGCCTTGAGGTCGGTCTTTGCCTTTCTGCCCAGCTTTTCGATGCCCTTCTTCTCGAGGAGCTTCTGCTCGGCCTCGCGCAGGTGCGCCTTGAGGAGCGGGCCCGGCACGACCCAACGATCGATCCGCAGGGCGAGCGCGACGTATTCGTTGAAGAAGACGCTCTCGTGATCCAGGTCGGTCGCGAAGGGATCCTCCACGCTCGTCCACCCGTGTTTCTCGACGACGTCCTCGTCGGGCAAGAGCGGCTGGAACGCCTGCGCGCGGATGCGCTTCAGGCTCCAGCCGGGGAGGTCTTCGGGGACGTCGCCCCGGACATAGAACCTGGAGAAGGTGAGACTTCCGCGGAGCGCTCCCAAGGTGCGGCGGGGTTACGAGCGCGAGCGGCCGGAAGCAAGCTTTCCGGTGGCGAAACCTGCGCGCGCTTCACGGGAAGCGAACCGAGACCTGCGTCGCGACCGCGCCGCCGCCGTCGGGCGCCTCGATCGGTGTGAGCGCTCCGCGAAGACAGTCGCTCAGACTCGGGTATGCGGCGAGATCCTCGACGGAGAGCGCGGTCTGTTTGCCGCGCTGGAAGAGGAACCGGACACGAACGCTGGCCGTCTCGTTGGGCTTGGCAGGCGCCCAGCACTTGTCGCGCAGCGTGGCGTGTTGCTTGGCCATCGCCGCGCGGACGGCCTCGTCGGTCGGAGCGTGTTGCGTCGGCACGGCCGGAGCCTCGCTCCGGCTCGCGCTCACCGGACCTGTCGGCACGTTTATCTGAACAGAGCTGTCATCGACAGGCGGCGGAGCCGACGCTTGCGTGGGACTGGGCGCGGACGCGCGGAGCCCCCAGAACAGGCCGGCGCCGATGAGGGCGCCGGCGCCGATGAGGGCGGCCGCGATGAGCTTGGCTTCGGGCTTCACGAGGCGCGTATGCGCGAAGATGACGCTGTGAGCGATCCGAAGATCAGTACTTCGGCCACTCCGAGCAGCAGTATTTGCCTGCCATGGTCGTACCGACCGCGCTCGCAGCGTCGAAGTTGTTGCAGTCGGTCCCGTTCACGCTGACGGCCTGGTCATCCGCGACGCGATCGGCGAGCCAGGAGTTGACGATCGGGGTAAACCCTCCGGACACGCAGGCACGGCGAAGCTCCTCGTAGCTGCAGAGGTGCGCGCCGCCGTAGAAGTTGAAGCAATCGGACGCCGACAGGTTCCAGTTGCTCCCGAAGTTCTCGTGGTAGACGCAGAGGAGCGAGCGCGCCGCGTCGACCGACTTCGTCTGATCGGCGAATCCGACGGCCGGGCAGGTCGCCACGCTCGTCGGACCGGCGGGGCCTTGCGGGCCGGCAGGGCCTTGGGGACCAACGGGACCTTGCGGACCGACGAGACCTTGCGGACCGACCGGACCTTCGGGGCCGGTCGCGCCGTCCGCGCCGGTCGCCCCCTGCGGGCCCTGCGGACCAGCGGGACCTTGCGGACCAGCAGGACCTTGCGGCCCCACGAGGCCGGTCGGGTCACCGACCCAGGCGCCGCTCGAGTCGATGACGGTCACGCCGTTGACCGTGACCGACGAGGGGTTGATGTCACCGGTGACGTCGTTCGCAACGAGCGCGTAAGGCACGCTGCGGATCTCCGAGCGCGGCGTCATCTCCGGATCGGAGTCGACCGCGATGCCGAGGTAGAGCGGGCCTGTCGCGCCGGCGAACACCGCGGCGAGCGGCTCGGTCTCGCCCAGCGCGACCGAGTAGAAGCCGCCGTCGAAGGTGATCGAGCGAGTCTCCGTCCAGATCGCCGTGCCACCGCTCTCCGCCGTGTAGATGGAGAACGTGAGCGAGAGCGGACCGTCGATCGGCTGATCGTTCGAGTCGAAGAGACGCCCCTGATGGGTGAGCGTCGTCGGCACGTCCGCGCGCGCGTCACGCGGGGAGAACACGCCCCAGGCGAGTGCACAAGCAACCAGGACTACGGAGATTCTCTTCATCAAAGCTCCTCGGCGGCAGAGCCCGCTCAGCGTGGATGGTCGGAGAACTCTCGCCCCCAGTCAACGCCGCCGATCGTCGAATCAGGTCGCGAGACGCGACGTTCGGCCTGGCATAGCCCCCCTATCGAGCCCTGAGCTTGGCGATTCGCGAAGCTGACGACCCGCGATCTCTCGCAGGCGTGCGTCGCCGAGGCAGAGAAGCCCGGCAGCGAGCGAGCCAGGGGATGGCAGGCGCCAGGCGCGTTGCACCGCTCGTGCCGTGATACCGCAGCGATTGGCGACGACCGAGGGCCAGCGCCATCCCGCCGCCTTGGCGAGCGCGAGAAAGAGCGCTCGCGTCTCCCCACGCTCTCGGATGTCGTCCGGTCGGCCGCGCGTCGCAGCGGCGGCCGCCGCGGCGACCCATGAGAGGGGCACCTCACCGTCTGGGAGGTCGGGCCGGTGGGAGAACGGAACGGCGCGCGGGCTGGGAGCTCTTCCCGCGTCGAGCGAGACATACGAGTGCCAGTCTCGGGTCACGCGCGACGCCGGCCAGCCCAGCGCGCGGCCGAGCCGCTCGGGCGTGACCCACGGATCGACGACCCCGCCCTGGACGTCTCGATGCGTCGACCACGCCCAGGAGAGCGGGTCGTCGACCAGACGAGCTCGGACCGGATTGAGGGCGACGTAGCGGGCGTTGCGCGCGAGCTTGTCGGCCCCGCTGAACGGGGAAGGTGTCCCCGAGGGGACCCAGCCAACCTCACTGACCGGGCCGCGGCCTCGCGCGCAGTTGCCGAGCACCCGCGCGAGATCGACCCGCGTCTTGGCCGGATCTGCCGCGTGAATGACGACGTGGAAGTGGTCAGGCATGAGCACGGCGGCGAGCGCCCGAGGGAACGTCTCGCGGAGGCGTGGCCAGAGCCAGGAGGCGATCTCATGCGCCGTGATGGGCATCGGCGCGTGATAGGCGCGGGCGGCCAGATGGAGGTACTCGCTCATGGTCGCCGCCCATCGCAAGCCGCGAGCCGGCGCGATCCGGCTGGAAGTTCCCCCAGATCGTCGGCCCGAGGGTGGCGGACGCCAGAACGACGGTGGCGGACGCCAGAACGACGGCCGGCAGGTGCCGCGTTACGCGTCGCGAATGCGGAAGCTCAGAGCAGCATCGGCGGGGTATCGAGCTCTCGAGGTCCGGATCGGCGAAGCTCGAGAGTCGCTCCTCAAGGACCGCAGCCGATCCGCTCGTCGTCGATCGCGAGGTCGTCGAACCAGCCCTCGTTCGGCACGCTCGGCGACTGGTAGTTGATCCAGCCGACGATGACCGAGTCGAAGTTCGAGATGTTCGCGCCGTCGACGTTGTCGAAGGCGATGTCCGTGACCTCCGTCCCGTCGTAGTAGAAGCGGAAGCTCTCGGTCGCGCCGTCGACCTGCCATTCGACGCAGTGCCAGGCGTCGTCGTATTGGAAGTCGTACGAGGAGCCGGCGCAGCAGGAGTCGTCCGGAACGTTGAACAGGAACTGGTGCGTGCCGTCGGGGGCCATCACCGTGTCCACCACGCGCGACTCGCTCCCGTTCGGCGACTCGGGGCGACCGAACGCGACGAACGTGTTGTGGATGTATTGGCCGTCGAGCGAAACCGGCGTCTTCACCTTGTAGAAGATCCGCCCCCAATGGCTCGTCGCGAGCGCGCCGAGATCACCGAGCGAGTGCTCGATGCGGTACTGACCGTTGGTGCCGACCGCGCTCTTGAGCGACTGCGCGCCGCCGTGTTTGTCCTCCGTCGACAGGAGCGCTCGCGAGCCGCTCTGATCCCAGCCGGCCTTCTCCGTCCAGCCGGGAGGCACCTCGCCCGGATTGCCCGACTCGAAATCCTCGCAGAAGGCGTAGCTCTCGCAGCCGCCGCTGGTCATCCCGGTGCCGGTCGACGCCGTGGCGCCCGTCGCCGTCGTGTTCGACCCGGTCACGCCGGTGGTCGGTGAGCCGCCCGTGGTGGTCGCGCCCGTCACGGAGGAGCTCCCGCCGGTGCCGCCCGAGCCGCCGGCGTCGCTGTCGGAGCATGCCGCCGTGGAGAGAGCGAGAGCGGAGAGGAGAAGGAGGGTGCGCATGGTCGACGATCCTTAAACGATCGGCCCTCCGTCACGCGACACCGCCGGTCCTCGGACCGGCCGCTTTTTCCGGACCGCGAGAATATTCCAGCGACCATGAGTCGCCGGCGCTTCGGCTCATGAGCCGAGGCGCTTGTAGAAGACCACCGCGTCAACGGCTCTGGCCTGCGCCCGACTCCACCTCGCTGTGCGCGCGCGCCTCGCCACGATCAAGAGTCGGCCGGGGGCCGCTGGATGCTGGCGCACTCGTCGTCCGAATCGGGGTGACGAGCGTCCTGCTTCGGGCAAGGCTCGGGCTCCGCCCTGCCGAGGTCCTGGTTCGGTGATACCCCCGAGACACTCTTTCGGCTCTGCGCGTCCCGCCGGCGATGCTCGCGTTCGTGTTTGTGCGGGTGCATACGAGCTCGTGGTGCATCGGCGGTGCCAGGGGGGCACGAGCGACGACGCCTCTCGGTGCGTCACGAGCTTCGCGGCTCGACGGCGCTCGCCCAACCGCTGCCGCGACGCCGCCGCTGTGCTACCTGTTCGCCCGAATCACCGGCCAAGGCCGGAGAAGTGGAAGAAGGCTTACGATGGGTGATCTCGTAGGAACGGCGGTCGAAGGCACGCTCTACTTTGTCCCGCAGACGACGTTCGCGCGCGTGCGCGAGCTGAACGTCCCCAAGACGGAGCGCGCCGCCCTCTTCGCGGACCTGTGTCGCGTGAACGCGCTCTACATGATCGCCCGCGCCGGCTCCGGGCACATCGGGTCGAGCTTCTCAAGCTTGGATCTGCTCGCGTGGCTCCACCTCGAGGAGCTCCGGTTGCCGAAGGGTCCCCTCGCGGCGGAGTTCCCCGCCCGCACGGACGGGCCGCGCGACATCTTCTTCTCCTCGAAGGGCCACGACGCGCCTGCGCTCTACTCCATCCTCATCGGGCTCGGCCGCCTCGACGCGGATCTCGTCCACCGCCTGCGCCAGCTGCCCGGGTTGCCCGGTCACCCCGACGTGGGGACGCCGCACATCGTGACCAACACGGGGTCGCTCGGCATGGGCATCGCCAAGGCGAAGGGCATGATCTTCGCGAACCGGCTCGCCGGGCGCGAGGGCCGCGTCTTCGTGCTCACGGGCGACGGCGAGCTCCAGGAAGGGCAGAACTGGGAGTCGCTCGTCGGCGCGCGCAACCACAAGATGCACGAGCTGACCATCGTCGTGGACCACAACAAGCTCCAGAGCGACACCTTCGTCGCGCAGACGAGCGACCTCGGTGACCTGGTCGCGAAGTTCACGGCGTTCGGCTGCGCCGTGAAGCGCATCGACGGGCACGACATCGGCGCGTTCGCGGCCGCGCTCTCGGAGCTCTCCGCCGTGAAGGACCGCCCGCACCTCATCCTGGCGGACACGATCAAGGGACGCGGCGTCTCCTTCATGGAGCACACGTCGCTCGAGTCGGACGTCTCGTATTACCGGTTCCACTCGGGCGCCCCCGAGGCGAGCGCCTACACGAAGGCCGCGCAGGAGCTGATCGATCGCATCAACAAGCGGTTCGACGCGCTCGGCCAGAAGCGCCCCGAGCTCGAGACGGTGGAGCGGCCGGCAGCGCCGCCGTCGGCGGTGCCGCAGCGCCTGATCGGCGCGTACGCGCCCGCCCTCAAGTCCCTGATGGACGATCACCCGGAGGCGGTCGTCCTCGACGCAGACCTGATGGTCGACACGGGTCAGAAGCCCACGAAGGACGCGCACCCCACCCGCTTCATCGAGTGCGGCATCGCCGAGATGGACATGGTGAGCATGGCGGGCGGCCTGGCGCTCTCCGGCAACCTGCCGCTCTGTCACTCGTTCGCCTGTTTCCTGGCGACCCGCCCGAACGAGCACATCTACAACAACGCGACCGAGCTCACGAAGGTCGTCTACATCGCCTCGCTCGCCGGCTTGCTCCCCGGCGGCCCCGGCCACTCGCACCAGAGCGTGCGCGACATCTCCGCGCTCGGCGGCACGCCCGGCCTTGTCATGTGTGAGCCGAGCTGCGAGGCCGAGGTGCCGATGCTCCTCCGCTGGTGCGCCGAGGCCACGAAGGACAGCGCGTACCTCCGGATCGTCAGCTGCCCCTACGTGGTGCCGTTCACGCTCCCCGCGGACTACCAGCCCACGCTCGGCCGCGGCGTCACCCTGCGCGAGGGCAAAGACGTGACGATCGTGTCTTACGGTATCGTCATGTTGACCGAAGCCTACAACGCGGCGGAGCTGCTCGCGAAGAAGGGCATCCAAGCCGAGGTCGTGAACCTGCCCTGGCTCAACCAGGTGGACGGCGCGTGGCTCGCAAAGACCGTCGGCGGCAAGAAACACCTCTTCACGGTCGACAACCACTACACGCAGGGCGGCCAGGGCGACTTCGTCGCCGCCGCGCTGGCCACGCAGGGCTGGCCGGCCGGCCTCGGCTTCACCAAGCTCGGCGTGAACGAGATCCCGGTCTCGGGCGGCAACGCCGACGTGCTCCGGCACCACGGGCTCGACGCCGCCGGCATCGCGGCGTCGGTCGAGAAGGCGCTCGCCAAGTAGAGCGCAGCCGCCGCGAAGGCGCGGCGGCTCGGTCTACTTGCACTTGCCCTTGGAGTGGAGCTCCGCCATCTGGGTGGCCTGCTGCGGCGAGAAGCCATTCGGGCCACCCCAGCGCTTGAACCACGACGCCATGCGAGCCTTTCCTTGCGAGCACTTGCCGGCGAGGAGCTCGCACATGTACCGGAAGCTCTGCGCGTAACCTTCGTCGGCCGTCGTCGGGTCGAGCTTGTCGGCGCGGTCGAGGTCGGCGAGGCAACCCTTCGCGTCGCCTCCGTTGAACTTCTGGAACGCCCCTTCGCGCAGTTTGTACGCCTGCTTCTCGGCCTTGCGCGACACGACCCCGTCCTCGGGACCGTCGGCGCCGGCCGAGCTCGCCGTGCCCAGATCGCCTTCGCCAGCTGCCCCGGGCGCGCCAGCCAGAGGCGTGAGGCCGAGCTGCAACACGGCGCTGCACGTCGATCGTGAGCCCGCCTTGCTGCAGGCGTCCACGTCGCCGGCGCCGCGCAGCCGCCGCACCTGCTCCTTTCGCCCGACGCCTGCGCCCGCGCTCCCCAGAGAGGCCTCCGCTGCGCCGGCGGCCGACGCGAAGGCGTCCAGGCTGTACGCGCCGACGGTCATCGACCTCACGTAGTGCGTGGCGCCCTCGCAATCGCCCGTGAGCTTCCCTGGCGCCCCCGCGAGGTGCTGACCCACGGCCACGTAGTCGAGCTCGAGCGTCGAGCCGGCCTGGAGCTCGCCCTTCAGCGACGCCGCGCCGAGCGGGAGGCGCGCAAACAGGTCGGTGGCGCTGCCGATGGCGACCTTGTCACGTGTCGGCGTGGTGTCGACGAACTGGTACTTCCCCTTCGCGCTGCACGCGCTCAGCACCTTCAGCGTGCACCCGCGGTAGCTCACCACCACCACGCTCCGCTTGCTCACGGCTTCGAGATCGACCTTGGCCGTGCCGGGCCACTCGACGACGAGCGGGTTCAGCGGGTCCTTTGCGATCTTGCAGGTCGCGACCTGGTCGTCCGCCTCCTCGACGGTCGGCGCCTCGGCTGCGAGCGGCGCCGTCGCGCAACCAATCAGGGTCGTCAACGTGAGCAGAAGAGCGAGCGCTCGCATGCGTGCGCGCCTAACACATCGCGAGCACGACGACGACGCGGCGAAGCTGGGCGAAGTCGGGAAGACGGGTCGGCGGTCCGCGTAAGAACTCCGCGCCGCTCGAAATGCGGACGGAAGTTTCAGGTCTTACTTCGGATCGAAAGAGGAACATGATCGGCCAGGCGCGCTTCTTTGCCTTCGGGCTGTCGATGGTTGCGGCTGTCTTGGGTGCCGCCTGCGGTGGCTCCGAGAGCAGCGACGACGGGAGCGGGGGGTCGGACACGACCGGATCGGGAAAAAACACGACCAGCGGCGACGGCGGCTCGACCGACGGCGGTGGCGGCGCAGGCGGACAACTCCCCGACCCGACGCCGCTCAAGGATCTGCATCTGACGTCCACCCCGTCGGACGCGCCCGCGAACCTCGCGGGCTTTCAGGCAGAGTGGGATCAGATCGACGCGCAAGCGACGGCGCCGGGGCCGATGGTGCTCGGTGCCGCGGCAGCGGGCGAGACCCAGTCCGTCAGCGCGTCGGAGGACACGCTGACGACGCCATGGCGCGTGGCCTTGCTTCAGTCCGTCAGCGCACCGCTGGCCGCGCAGAGCATCGCGGGGGAGCTGACCTGGGTCATCAGCGCGGACCAGAGCGCGCCGGGCGCTGACTTCTTCACCCGCGTCTACCTGGCCGTGTGGACCGATTCAGTGCATTGCGTCCTGGCCGATTGGACCGAGCCGAGCGACACGCTCGACTGGGGCCTGGACGCCTCCGCGGTTCCCTCCGAGCCCGTCACGCTCGAGCCGTGCGACGTGCCTGAGGGCGCGCGGCTCGTCCTCGAGCTCGGCTACACGTCGAAGAACGAAAACGCCGTCTCGAGGAGCGGGACGCTCGACTACGGCGGCGAAGGGCGGGTCTTCACCTTCTCGCAAGACATCTTGTTCCGGTAGTCCGAACGAGCGCGACGCCGGCTCACACGGGCGAGCCCGCGCAGCCGGCGTCGTCGTGGACCGACGGAATCAGAGGCGCGGGCCGGCCGCGCGCACGGACTCGCTCGCCTGGTCGGCGTACTTCTTGAAGTTGTCGACGAACAGCGCCGCGAGCTTGCGCGCCGCGCCGTCGTACGCGGCCTTGTCGGCCCACGTGTTCTTCGGGATGAGGATCTCGCTCGGGACGCCGGAGCACTGCGTGGGCACCTGCACGCCGAAGATCGGGTCCTCGACCGTAGGCGCGCCGCGCAGCTCGCCGGAGTGGATCGCGTCGACGATGGCGCGGGTGTACTTGAGCTTCATGCGCGAGCCGATCCCGTAGCCGCCGCCCGACCAGCCCGTGTTGACGAGCCAGACCTGGGCGTTGTGTGTCTCCAGGTTCTTGGCGAGCAGCTCGGCGTATTTGGTCGGGTGCCACACGATGAACGGCTGGCCGAAACACGAGGAGAAGGTCGCCTGCGGCTCGGTCACGCCCACCTCGGTGCCGGCGACCTTGGCGGTGTACCCGCTGATGAAGTGGTACATCGCCTGCTCCTTCGTCAGCTTCGCCACCGGAGGCAACACGCCGAACGCGTCGCACGTGAGGAAGAGAACGTTCTTCGGGTGCCCCGCGACGCAGGGGATCTTCGCGTTCGGGATGTACTCGATCGGGTAGCTGCACCGGGTGTTGTCCGTGATCGACGTGTTCTCGTAGTCGACCTTGCGTGACTGGGCGTCGTAGACGACGTTCTCGAGCACCGAGCCGAAGCGGATGGCGCGGAAGATGTCGGGCTCCTGCTCCTCCGACAGGTTGATCGCCTTCGCGTAGCAGCCGCCCTCGATGTTGAAGACGCCGTTCTTCGACCACACGTGCTCGTCGTCGCCGATGAGCTTGCGCTTCGGGTCAGCCGAGAGCGTCGTCTTGCCCGTGCCGGAGAGGCCGAAGAGGACGGAGACGTCACCGCTCTCGCCCTCGGTCGCCGAGCAGTGCATCGAGAGGATGCCCTTCTTCGGCATGAGGTAGTTCATGATCGTGAAGACGCCCTTCTTCATCTCGCCGGCGTACTCCGTGCCGAGGATGACGAACTCCTTCCGCTCGAAGCTGAGCGCGACGCTGGTGGTCGACGTCATGCCCGACGTGTAGCGGTTCGCGGGGAAGCGGCCCGCGTTGTAGATGACGTAGTCGGGGTCGCCGAAGGTCTTCAACTCCTCCGCGGTCGGCCGGATGAGCATGTTCTGCATGAAGAGCGCGTGGTAAGCGCGCGCGCAGATGATCCGGATCTTGAGCCGGTGCTCCGGGTCCCAGCCGGCGAAGCCGTCGATGCAGTAGAGGAACTCGCGAGTGTTGAGGTAGTCGACCGCTCTCTCCCTGTTGGTCAGGAAGATGTGCTCGCTCATCTTGATGTTGACCGGACCCCACCAGACGTCGCCCACGCTGTCGGCGTGCTCCATGATGCGCTTGTCTTTGGGGCTCCGACCGGTCTTCGCGCCCGAGAGGGCGACGAGCGCCCCGGTCGCCGTGATCGCGGTCCCTTTCTCCCGCTGCAGCGCCAGCTCGTAGAGCCGCGGGGGAGCGGGGTTCCTGAGAACCTCCGTGACCGTAATTCCGTGCTTCTCCAGGGAAATCGTCATCGGACCTAACTCCTTGGTGCCGGCCTCTGCAACGAGCGGGCCGGGAGTGTGGCGCGGACGCACTGGGGGAAAGGGCGCGTCTCGCAGGGCCACCCTGCCACGGGCGAGGGCGCGGCTCTAGCCCCGATGTAGGATATTGTGCTCCACAAACTTGTACCCGAGACGACACTTACGCCACGGTGCGACCCGACTCCCAACCACGACCAAAGAGGTGTCGCCGTGAAGCTGTCGTCGATCGCCCTCGCTCTCCCTCTGCTCCTTGCTCCGGCCCAGGCCTTCGCTGGCGAGATCCTCAGCGTGAAGACGTCGAGCGCCAACTTCCGCGAGAACCCGCACGAGGCGGCGAAGATCAAATTCAGCGCCGACAAGTTCTTCCCGGTCGAAGCGATCGAGCACAAGAAGGGCTGGGTCAAGGTCAAGGACTTCGAGGGAGACGTCGCCTGGGTCTCCGAGAAGATGCTCGGCAAGCAGGCCACGATCGTGGTCTCGACCGACCACGCCAACATCCGCGAGAACGCCTCCACCTCGAGCGACGTGGTCTTCAAGGTCGAGCGCGGCGAGGTCTTCAAGATCGAGTCTCGCAAAGGCGACTGGCTCCAGGTGCTCGACGCGCGCGGCGACGGCGGGTGGATCCGCGCCGACATGACGTGGGGCGATCCCGAGCGGCAGGCCAAGGAAGACGACAAGAAGGCCGAGAAGAAGGAAGAGCCCGCGAAGGGAATCGAGGCCGACAAGCCCAAGCCTCAGTCGGATAGCCCCGCGAAGGCGAAGGAGGCGGAGCCGACGAAGCCCGTGGTGGTCGAAGAGACAATCGAGGTGAAGCTCGCCAAGGCCGAGTACCTGCGCGCGCTCTGCGACAGCTACGTGCACTACGTGTGGGAGGGGACGATGACGCCGCCGAGCGATCTCGAGGTCCTCTGCCGTACGTTGCTCAAGGACATGAAACACACGAAGGCCGACAAGCCCAAGGCCGAGAAGGGCACGGCCGAGAAGCCCAAGGCGCAGAAGAGCGATAAGCCGAAGCCGCAGAAGAAGGCCGACAAGCCGAAGCCTGCCGGCAAGCCGACCAAATAGGCCGGGCCCCGCCCGCTCCGCACGGCCCTCGAGTGCTGCTAGCCTCGGAGGGCCGTGCTGTTTTTCCTGACCTCGGACAAGTGGGCCCTCTGGGAACGGCGCATCGGCTACTTCACGGCGCGCTGTCAGTCTTGCCACCAGGAGACCTGGCAGATCCTCTTCCACATGTGGCGCACAAAGGGCTCGCAGATCTCCCCGCCCACGCCCTGGAGCCCCATCCACGGACAGGCGTACCAGGTTCGCTGCAACGGCTGTGGCGTCCCCGCGATGGTGGGCCACCCGCAGACCTGGGTCCCGCACCAGGCCCCCGGCTTCGTGCACGAGCATCACCACCAGACGATGCCGGCGACGCCGATGTACACGACCGTGGCGATCCCCGTGATGCGGTGACCCACGGCTGGAACCACGCCGGCCGAACACTGTCGAACGTTGCATGACGGACGGGATCGACCGCGACGCCATCCTCGCGCGGCGTGTGCTCCTCGTCTCCGCCGCGGCCTCCGCGCTCGGCTGCTCCTTGCCGGGCCGAGGTCTTGCGGAGCGGATGGGGCGTGTCCCTTTGCCTTCGTGGGAGCTCCTGATCCAGGGTCAGCCGCCCTTCTCGGTCGACGCGCGCGTGCCGAGCCCGGACTTCGAGCAGCTGCAAGAGCTCGGCGCGACCGTCGAGAAGGCCTACGAGGCGCTGCGCGCCGCACACGCGAGCCTCGAGGCGCTGTGGGGCCCCGCCCCCGACGAGCGCGCGCTGCGGGAGGTCGCGTCAGCCATCGAACACGTCGAAATGGACATCCAATCGGTGCGGTCGGCGTGTGGGGATCGGCTCTGGGCGAGGACATCGCAGGTGCTCCGCGCACGAGCACACGAGGCCTTCCTCCGTTCGCGCGTGAAGCTCCTCGAACGAGCGCTCGTCACGCTTCCGAACGCAACCCAAACGTTGATGGCGGGCGTCTGCCTGAGCTGCTCGACACCGGACTCCGTCGTCGTGCGAGACGTCGTTACCTTCACGGCGGACCAGAGCACGACCACGCAGGCCGTATCGGGGTTCAACCAGCGGCGCGATCCGGACGCGGGCTGCGGCTTCGAGGAGCCGGTGCGCATCATCGTGAACGGTCACGCCGATGCGATGGAGCGCGACCCGACGGGGCTCTCGAAGGCGCGAGCCGATCATGTCCGAATCAAGCTCCTCGGCTGCGGCCTCGCCGAAGACGCCGTCGTGGTGCGCGCGCTGGGCGACTCGATCCCCATCGAGCCGCCCGGCGCCGCCATCAACCGGCGCGTCGATTTCGACGTGACCGGCAAGCCCCCCCTCCGCTGACCTCCGCTACTTGACGACCTCGCCGGTCTTCAGGTCGAGCTTCATTTCGCGCACGATCTCGGGCTCCGCGCAGAGGAGCTGGGGCTTGGAGCCCTTCACCTCCTTCTCGATGAGCGAGACGAGCTTCCGGCCCGTCGCCACGTCGGGGACGATCGCGCTGAAGAACTTCTGACCGCCGTCATTCGCCACGACGAACCGGGTCTTGTCGTATTCGGTGTGCCCTTTCAGCGCCTTGCGCGTGAGCGGGAAGTCGTAGTCGGCTGGCGTGACCTTGGTGAAGCCGTAGAGCACGACGAGATTCGAAGGGCAGAGGGGCCCAGCCGCGCGCACGCGCTTCGCCGCGGGGTTCAGAATGACGGGTTTGTTTTCTTTCTGAGCGATCGCGACCTGATTCTTTTCGTCCGCGCTCTTGCGGGAACGAAGCAGCGTCGTGCCGCTGGTCACCCAGAGGGTGCCGTCTTGATCGACCGCGATGTCGTCGGGGCTCGTGGGGAGCGGCACGTCCGCCCAGGATTTTCCGTCGTACTTGACCAGGCGGGGAGGCTTGGTGGCGACCCACGCGCGCTTCTTCTCGTCGAAGCGGGTCTCGCTCTCTGTGATGGCGTAGAGCGCGCCGTTTGCGACGGCTGCGTTCGCGATCCGGGCGGGCGCTTCGGGCAGCGCCGAGATGTTCTTGCCGTCGAAGAACGAGACGCCGCCGTGGATGATGTACGCCTCGTTGTCGCCCTTGCCCGGGACGACGAGGGCGATGTTCTGGTTCTTTTCGTCCAGCTTCGAAGGCAGCTGGACGATCCGAGATTTCGTGCTCTTCGGGTCCCAGATCTCGGCGTGGCTCCCTTCGGCGCAACCTCGCGTGCCGATGGAGATGAGCGTCCCGCCGCGCGTCGCGCCCAGCGCCTCGGGGATGATGTCGGTCCGGGGCAGCCACTCCGGCGGCTGTCCGCCCGCGATCATCGTACGCGCGCACTCCTTCTCGAGCGGCGCCGTGATCCGCGTGATCTTCGGGCCGCGGAGCGTCTTCACCTCCGGCTTGAACGACGGGAAGAGGGCAGGCGCCTCGAGCGCGACGACCGAGCCGTCGAGCTCGGCGATGCCGGTGAAGTTCGCGCCGTCGCGCGACGACGAGGGGCGCCAGCCAGCGTCCGCCGTGAGCGTGTAGTGCATCGCGATCGCCGTCCGCCCGGTGGTGCCGGTGACGGCCATGTCGACGCCGCGCGGCCACTGCCCCGCCACGCCGATGATGAAGGCCATGAAGCCCGGGAACGTCAGCTCCTTCTTCGGGAGGAAACGTCCGCCTTCGACGATCCCCATCGGGATGCCCGTCATGTCCTCGAGCGGGTCCCGTCCGACGCCGAGGAGGGTCGGTCCGAGGCGGAGCAGCCTGATGGGATAGGGCAGCTCGCTCACCGCCACGAGCTCCGACTGGATCTCGGCGGGGGGCGTCGCGGCCGCACCGGGCTGGGAGGAGGAGGCGCTCGCAGCCGCACCGACCGAAGCTGCCGCGCTCGAGGCGGGCGGCTCCGCGGGGCCTGCGGGGCCCGCTGGGCCCGGTGCGCCGGACGAACAAGCAGCCGCGATCATCGCCGCATGCGCGACGAAACCCATGACGATTCTGTTTCTCATTGAATCACTCCGCTCGCGAGCTCCATGTCGTCTTCCAGCACTGCGTCCTCGTGCGCCGCCCCTTCGGGGTGAGCGACGCGTTGATACCCGATTCGCCAGGCGATGGGGTGGCCCGCGGCCTCGGCACCGAGGTCCAGCTCGAGCGCGCGCTCCCCCGTCAGGCGGTCGTCGAGCACGAGCCGCTTGCCGGCCCCGCCCTTCTTCATCTCGAAATGGCGCGTGAGGTAACGGCGCGCCGACGAGATGACAAGATTGTCAGGCCCAAACGCCTCCACGCTCACCTCGATGCGCCGGAACAGGTCTCCTGTGGGCAGGGCGTGGCCCACGCCCACGGGCGCGAGCGACACACGGACCGCCGTGGGCGATATCCGTTCGGCGGCCACCCGGACCGCGGCGCGCATGAGCTCCGGGGAGCGCGATGCCGCGAAGACGTGGGAGACCCGCCTCTCGCCGTCCAGCTGCATGTGGCAGCTCGCGCACGAGGTGGCGCGAAGCGAGCTCTCCGCGTGCTCCGACACGGTCGACTGCATCAGCTCGTCCCGCCGCTTCCCCGAGCTGCCCGGGAACGCGAACTCGTGACAGGAGGCGCAGGCGTCCGCGGTCGCGAACCGCGCGTCACGGACGACGCCGTGCGGCGCGACTTCGCCCGTGCGCGAGCCTTCGCGTGGAACGGCGAGCACGGCCCCGCCGTCCTCGACGACGTGACAGGTCACACACCCGACGCCCATCTCGCCCACCGCGGGCGCCGGCTCGAGCATCGGATCGCCCTCCGGCACGTGGCAACGGCGGCAGAAGGGCAGCGGCTCGATCGCAAACGAGCGCTGATACGCCGGCTCGACGTGCGCGCGCTGGTGCAAGGACCCGCGCCACTCGGCGGACTCTGCCTCGTGACAGCGCTCACACGCGCGGTTCAGCGCGACGGCCGCTTCTCCGCGCGCTCGACCCGGTCGCGGCATCGAGACGCCTCTCGCCGCGGGCACCTCCTCACGCACCTCCGTGGCGCCACCTGCCGAACAGGCAGCGAGCAGGAGGGCCATGATCGGCGTGGACCGCTGCATCGAGGCGCGAAGCGTACACCGAAGCGGCGGCCAGCGACGCGCCTGACGCTCCGTCAGCGCGTGAACGAGACCGCGAGCACCACGATCGCGACGAGCGCGATCATCGTCAGCCCAAGGACCGATGCGAGGAACCAATCGGACCGCCGCTTGCGGTCTTCGCACTCGCTCGCCCAGGGCGAGGGGCGCTGGGAAGGCAAGCGATCCACCGAGAAGTAGGCAGGCACCGTCGGGGGTGTCTCGAAGCGCGCGCGGGCGTCGACCGGCGCGCGCGCGTCGGCGCGGTCCAAGGCTGCTGCTGGAGGCGGCATCGTTCCTGGCGACGACAGCCTGGCGTAGACCACGGTCGGCGGCGCTTCGCTCGTGCGCGGCGCAGCGGTCGGCAGCGGCGGGGGTCCGTCGGGCGACGGCGCTCTCACGGCGGGGCGCGTCCCCGAGACGAGCTTGGCCGCGTCGCGGAAGCCGGCCACGAGCTCGTCGATCGACTGGTACCGATCGACGGGGCTCCGCGCGAGCGCGCGCGCGAAGAACGGGTCGAAGGCGCGCGGGAGGTCCGGCTTCACGGTCGAAGGCGGAGCCACGTCTTCCCGGGCGACGCGGCGGAGCACCTCCCCCGGTGAGCCCTCGAACGGGCGACGACCCGTCAAGCAGCGGTAGAGGATGGCGCCCACCTGCCAGACGTCGCTGCGCGCATCCACCTCGCCGTCGGCCCGCGCTTGCTCCGGGCTCATGTAATAGAGCGACCCGACGATGTGCCCCGCCTTCGTCAATCGGTCCGCGTACGCGTCGCTGCGCGCGATCCCGAAGTCCAAGATCTTCACCACCTCTTCGCGGCGCGACCGGAGCCGCTCCGGGAGGCGGGCGAAGAAGAGGTTGGCCGGCTTGAGATCGCGGTGGATGACCCCCAGCCTGTGTGCGACGCGCAGCCCCGAGGCGACGTCCTCCAGGAGGACCTGCACCTCGCCGATCTCGAGCGCTTCGCGGCGCGCGAGGCGCTGCTGAAGGTTCTCGCCATCGAGCAGCTGCATGACGATGTACGGCGTGCCGTCGTGCTCGCCGTGATCGAGGACGGCGACGAACGGCGGGCCGCGAAACTTCTTGGCGACCTCCGCCTCACGCCGGAAGCGCTCGACGAGATCCGTGCGCCCCGCCTCTGGCTTGACCATGACCTTCACGGCCACGCGCGACTGCGACACGAGATCGAGCGCGACCCAGATCGACGACATGCCGCCCGCGCCGATCTTCTCTTCGAGGCGATAACGAGCGCCGATGACGAGCCCCGGCTCGGCGATGCCGGCGGCGCTCGGAGGCACGCTCTCGGCTTGCCCTGCTCCCGTCTTCCTTCCCCGCCGCCGAGCTTCCACGTCGTCGATGCTAGCAGGACTACGGCGCGGCTGCTGCGGACTCGGTGACAGATCGCGTGAAGACGGCGTGCGCCTCCACCACGCGCGCGGCGAGCTCCTTGGCGACGGTCGGGAGCGAAGGTCCGATCTCGCGCGTCAGCGCGGTGAGGGAGTCGCGCAGCTCGCTGCCGCGTGGGTCGGCGATGTTCTTCGGGTGCCCTCTGCCCAGCTGTAGTCCGACGTCGTACGCGACCTCCGCCAGCTCCTCGGGGCTGCGGATCTCGGTGATCGACAGCTCGGTGTAGTGGACCCGCCACGCCTGGACATAGAAGGTGCGACCTTCGAACACGACGTACCCCAAGAAACGCTGGGGGCTCATCGCGAGCCGCGATTGCCCGACGACGACGCGGAGGGGATCGGGATCGCGACCTCGAATGCAGGTGCCGACGGGCATCGGCGCCATCTGCTTCATCTCGAGGATGACGTCGTCCGCCGGGTCGGTCGTGGGGCCCTCGACCCTGCCCAAGAACTTCGCCTCGTGTGCGCTGCCTAGCCCCATGCGAAGCGCGCCCGCCCGCTTCAGCTGGAAAAATGCCTCGGTGAGATCGGGGTTCTGGGAGAGCATCTCACGTGCGTATTGGACCCGCGCGTCCTCGATCTTGGCGATCTTCTCGGGCGGGAGCGGCATCATCAGCTTCTCCACACCGTTCAACCACTCGAGCGCGGAAGAGCCGAAGCGGCTCCGGATCCGCGTGGCGACGGCTGGCTCGGGCCCGGTCGCGGCCGGGTCGGCGAGCGCAGCCTCGTAGCCGCGTATGAACGCACGAATCGCGCCGTCGGCGGCTGCCTCATCGGATGACGCGAGCACGAGAGACGTCGCAAAACGGGCGAGGTCGATGACGGGAGGGCCCAGCGTGGTGGCGTCGAAGTCAGCCAGCCCTCGTCCGTCATCGGCGACGGCGTATTGCTCGACGTGTGCGTCGCCGTGGAGATTGACGGTCGGCATCCGATCGACGCGGGGCCCATACAGCCGGCACACGGCGCGGATGAACGCGTCGTTGGTGTACCGGAAGTATCCGAACGGGCTGCCTGTCACGCGCCCGAGGAGGCTCGGATCTTTCGCGAATGCCTCGGGCTCGTAGCCGATCTGGAGCAGGTCCGGCGTGAGCGCGCCCGCGCTGGCGCTCGCGCGCGGAGGCGGGTGGGAGGCTGGCTCCGCGGGACAGCCGAGCAAGACCAGCGGCAGGAGGAGGCGCCAACGTGCGTTCATCCGTGGTGGTGTGCGGCGGGCTGCGAGGCCGACGGCCCTTCGACGGGAAAGAAGAAGCGGAGCGGAGACCGCACGAACCCGACGGCGAGGTCGAGCGGCAGCCGCAGCGCCTGCCAGAGCGTCACCTCTCGTGCGCGGAACGCGACGATGAGCGCGAGCGAGAAGCTCACGCTCAGGTTCAGAGCGAGGATGACGGCGAGCCCGATGACCGCGCTCGTGAACGCGGGCGATCCGATCACGTCCGTTCCCAGCGCAAGGACGGCATACGTCAGCGACCCGGTGGACAACGTGACATGGCGCACGTCGACCGGGATCCCCGAGAACTGCCCGAGACTGTATGTCATCCCGAGCATGATGCCGATGCTCACGTTGCCGCCGATGCCGGAGATGTTCCGCGCGAACACCCTCGAGGCCCACTCCGTGACGCGACGACCGACGACCCGTCGGACACGGTGCTCGGCGATGGCCTCGGGGAGCCGCCGATAGACGGCCCAGTTCTCCAGCCACCCAGCGCAGAGGCTGGACGCCCAGAGGACGACCCCCGTGTAGATCGCGAAGAGGATGGTGCCGCTCTCGGTCGGGTGGAGCGCAGCGATTGTCTTCGTCGCGTATTCCGTGGTCAAAAGGTGCTCCCCTTTCGCCCGCCGCCAGAGAGAGTCGACGAGGATGGAGGCCGGGGCCACCATCAGCATGTTTCCAGCTGCCGCCGCGAGCTGGGACCGACTCAGCCGGGCGATGATGTTGACCAGCTCACGCTTGTCTTCGCCGCCGTGCTTGACCGCGCCAGCGAGCGCGGCGGCCGTCATGCTCGGCTGCTTTGTGGCGAGCGTGAAGCCCAAGAACTGCATCAGCAAGAAGCAGCCTGCGTAGTTGCAGGAGAAGAGCAGCCCCTCCTGGAGCGGAGGTCGGTGCAGCTTTCCGAGCACGACCTTGCCGGCAGCCATCAGGCCGGCCACGACGCCCCCACCCGCGGCCGAGGCGAACAGCTTGAAGTACTCCCCTATCGTGACAGTGATGTAATGCTCGCCCGTATGGCCTGCGCGCTCGATGATCTTCCGAGCGAGCATGTGGGTGTTCGTCCGGACGATGTCCATCAGGCTGAGGGTGCGTCGCCGTTCGTTCAGCAGGGCGGCCAAGACCTGTGTCGCCCGACGCGCGTGGTCCTCTTCGGCCTGCGGGACGAGCAGCTCCAGCAGGAGCTCGATCCGGGAGAGACTCCTCTCGATCAGCTCGAGCCGGTAGACGACGTCGACGCTGACGCCCTTCTGCTCGAGGTGCTCGAGGACCGACTGACACGCCTCGCGACACTCGAGCATGGCCGCGCGACAGTCATCGGACCATGCGAGGATCTCGCTCGTGTCGTGGCGAGGCGTCGCGAGCAGTGCGTCGATCGTGCGTGGCAGCCGGAAGAACGGGGACTCGCGGAGCGCGCTCGGGGGGCTACGATCACGGATGGCGTCGGAGAGCCCGGCCGAGGAGACGCGTGAGGCGAGGATCAGGATCGCATCCAGCAGTGACGCGCGGAGCGGCGCCCAGATGCTGTAGCGGTGGCCGCTCTGAATTCCCGCCGCGTCGTCTGGGAGCGAAGGCAAGGCGCCGAGCGGCAGGTGGCTTTGTGAGCCGCGCTGGATCGCCGAGGGAGGGACGGAGGCGGGGGCCGTATCCGCGAACGACCCGCGCCTTGCCGGCACGCCCTGCCTCCGCAGCGTCTTGACGAACCGAAGAGCCAGGTCCGGGGGAAGCGCCTCGAGCCACTCTGAGTCCGCCGCGCCCGGGAACATCAGCGCGAGGGTGTGCGTGACGTCCTCCTCGTCGATCGGCTGCGGCATCAGGCGCCGGGAGAGACGATCGACGGTCTCGGTGAAGAGGCCGCGGTCCCCGGGGATGCCCAGCCGGGCGAAAAACGCGTCGGCGCGCTGCTCGAGCAACATCGCGCCGACGACGTATGCGAGCCGCGCGGCGTAGACCGGGAAGGCCTCCGCCGCGGCGAGGAGGAGGCGAAGCCGCCGGATGGGCGCTCGCTCCCCGAGCGGCGCGCCGGGCAGATCCACCGGCGCAGGACCCTTCCGCACGAAGGCGGCCAGCCGGACCAGCGCGGCCTCGCGGTCGAGCATGCTCGCCTCGACGTCGAGGTTGCCCAGATCGGCGTGGAGCCGCTTGATGGCCCGCGACTTCGGCGACTGCGGCGCGAGCGCCAGTCCGAAGGCGGCTACGTCGGGGACATGAACGGCAGCAGCCTGCTCCGCCGGCGGGGGCGAAGCAGGCAACATGGCCGTTGACCCCGCGGCGGCGTTCATGACGTTCGTCAGAATCGCGCAGGTGCGCGGGGCTTGTCGACGGCAGTTTTCCGGAGCCTGGCGAGCTCAGCGGTTGGCGATGTGAATCGCCTGCCCCATCGCGTGGGCCGCGGCCTCCATGTAGGCCTCGCCCAGGGTCGGGTGCGGGTGAATGGTGAGGTTCACGTCCTCCAGGAAGGCGGCCATCTCGAGCGAGAGCGCGGCTTCGCTGATCATCGTGCTCGCCTCCGGTCCGACGATGTGAACCCCGAGGATCTGCTTGGTCTTCTTGTCGGCGACGACCTTGACGAACCCTTCGGTCTCGTTCAGCGCCATGGCCTTGCCGAGGGCGGCGAACGGGAACTTGCCGATCGCGACCTCGTACCCCTTCTGCTTCGCCTCGTCCGCCGTGAGGCCTGCCGTGGCGATCTCCGGGTCCGTGAAGATGGCGCCGGGAATGCTGACCCAGTCCATCGCGGCTTTGTGGCCCGCGATGACCTCGGCCACGATCTCGCCCTCCTTCGTAGCCTTGTGGGCGAGGAGCGGCGGACCGGAGACGTCGCCCACGGCGTAGATGCTGGGGACGTTCGTGCGGCCCTGCTTGTCGATCGGGACGAAGCCGCGCTCGTTGATGTGCACGCCGACCTTCTCCAGGCCGAGGTTCCTGGCGCTCGGGCGCATGCCGACCGCGACGAGCACGACGTCGCAGACGACCGTGTCGCGCTTGCCGTCCTTCTCGAAGGCCACGGCGAGGGAGCCGTCCGACTGCTTCTCGTAGCCGAGCGCCTTCGCGCCGACGTGGATGGTGCCGCCGAGCTTGGTGATGCGCCGCTCGACGATCTTCGAGCACTCTGGATCGACGCCGTTCAGAATCGACGGGAGCGCCTCGAGCACCGTGAGCTGCGAGCCGAGCTTCTGGTAGACCATGCCCAGCTCGAGACCGATGATGCCGCCGCCGATCACGAGCATGCGCTTCGGCACGGTGCGCAAGCTCACCGCCTCGCGCGCGCCGATGATGCGGGTGCCGTCGAACTTGAACGTGGGGATCTCGATGGTCTGCGCGCCCGTGGCGATGACGATGGCCTTCTCGGCCTTGTAGGTCTCCTTCTGACCACCTTCGCCGACGACCTCGACCGTGTTCGGGCTCGTGACGGTGGCGGTGCCCATCGCCAGATCGGCACCGTTCATCTTGAGGAGGCTCTTCACGCCGCCGGTGAGGCGCTTGACGATGCCCTCCTTCCAGTCCTGAAGCTCGTTCGGATCGACGGTGAGGCCCTGGACCTTGATGCCCATGCCGCCGTGCTTGATTTTCTCGAACGTGTTGGCGGCCGAGATGAGCGCCTTCGACGGAATGCAGCCCCAGTTCAGGCAGACGCCGCCGGGTGACTCCTTCTCGATCACCAGGGTCTTCACCTTCAGCTGGCCCAGCCGGATGCCACAGGGATAGCCGCCCGGGCCGGCGCCGATCACGATCGCGTCATACGTTTTCATCGGTGTCGCTCGCTTACACCTGGCGTTCTAGGGCCGCCAGGGTCAGATTTCACTGACACGTTTCATCAAAGCTCCAACGAGCGCGCTGCCGGGGTCGCGCGCCCGCTCGATGGAGAGCCCCGTGGTGAACGCGACGCGCGCGGCCTCCGCGTCCTCGAGCGCGAGGTACGCGATGCCGAGCAGCTCGTAGTCGCCGGCGTCGTTGTGCGCCTCGGTCAGGTTCTTCAGCCGGAAGACGGCCGCACGGTGCGCGTCGAGCACCACGTCGCTGGGCGGCGGCTTCATCTTGGGGATGAGCATCAGGCGCAACGCCTGCCGCTGCTCGTCGGGGGTGTAGGTCGAGAAGCCGAAGTCGGCGAAGAGCGCGGCGAACTGACGGTAAGCGTCCTGGAAGCGCCCCTGACGCGTGAGGCCGATCGCCGCCTTCAACGAGGTGACGAGCTCGGTCTGTTTGCCCGACGGCGGAACGCTGGGCGAAACGGCGGGCGGCGCGACGGACGGGGCAGGCGCCTCGGCCGGCGGAGGCGCGGCCGACGGGTCGAGGCCATCGTGCGGGTTGGTCGCGCGAGCGTCGTCTTCGTCGACCTCGATCTCCGCCGAGACCTCGTCCACGACGACGGCGATCTCGGACGAGGAGATCTCCTCGGAGGTCGGGAGAGGAGGAGGCGCGGCGCTCGGCCCCGGCAGAGGCGGAGGGAACGACGCGGGCGGCGACGCAGGCGGCGCAGCCTCGACCTCGCGCCGCGGCGGCGGCCGCGCTGGCGGCAGCGGGCCGGGCTTGGGCATCCCGAGGGGCGGAGGCGGGACGGCGCCCGGCGGGGGTAGCGGAGGCGGGACGGTGCGGGGCGAGCCCGCTGTGGCGGCTGGCGCGGTTGCCGGGGGCGGCGGCGCGGGAGGCACGGATGCAGCGACCGGCGAGGCCGCGGGGGCGGGAGACGGCGGCGGGGCCGAGACCGGCGGGGGCGGAACGGAGGCCGGCGCAGACGAGGTGAGCGCAGGATGCGTGGGCGGCGGAGTCGCCGTCCGCGCCTCGGACGGGTCGAGCCCGAGCGGCTCGAAGAACGTGCGGTAGAGCTCGTCGAGCGGGGCGTATTTGTCGCGCAGCGTCTGCTTCGAGAGGAAAAACTCCTCGCGGCGATCGTTGCCGAGTGGCTTGCGCATGATGAGCTCGGTCGGGGTCAGCGACCGATCGGAGATCTCGCGCGTGATCGGCGCCATCATGCCGATGAGCCGCTCCACCACGTCGGCGAAGCTCGCCTGCGCGCGGAGGTCGGTTCCGCCGCTCGTGGCGCTGGCGAGAGCGCGGCGCGGAAACTCGTCCGACGCGGCGCGGAGCTTCGTGGCGAGCTCGAGCACCGCCGAGACGTCGGTCGGGGCCAGATCGTAGCGCCCCACTGTGGGGTCGTCCGCCGGTCCGACACGCGTCACGCGGACCACCTTCGCGTCTTGTTCGATCTCGAAGTCGAAGCCGAGCGGAGAGCCGAGCTCCGCGCGGATCTTCAGCTGCGCCGCGGGGCCGGAGTCGACCAGCTCGGTCACGAGGTGTTTCTCGATCCGGAGCGGCTTCACCTTCACTTCTTTGGAGATCCAACCAGTCAGCTGTGGCGCGCTGATCTCGAGCTGCGGTGCGAGCCTGCCCACCGCGACTGGCTGGGCCCACAGGTTCGAGTCCGGGATCGCGAGATCGATCGTCCACTCGAGGCCGAACGAGGCGCGGCCCGCGAGCCGCGCCTGGTATTTCGTGCCGTCCTCCGACAACGTCACGCGGGTGATCGAGCTCGCGTCCGGCGGATCGTGTGGCAAGAGCAGCACCTCGAGCGCCTTCACGCAGCCATCGCGGGCGAGCGCCTCGTCCGCCTCGATGGCAGCGATCTGCTCCGCGAGGCGCGAGCGGATGCCGTGGGCCGCGCTCCGGTGTGTGTCCGCAACCACCGAGACGAGGCGCGTCGCGAAATGCGCCGTCGCCGACTCGGGATCACCGGCGTCAGTCGACTCGATCGTGCCGCGGACGACCTGCGTGAACGCGTCGAGCCGCTGCATCTCGGCGTCGGCTTCCCGTCGCAGCGTCGCCGCGCGGATCTGCCCTTTGTTGATGCGCCCGTCCGCCTGTAAGAGCACCACCGCGAAGTCGACCGCGTCCCTCAAGAACTCGAGGAAGTTGCTGGTGAGCTGCGAAGGGGTGGAGTCGCCGTAGAGGTACGTCATGCTCCGTTCGGGCGCCATCCTACACCACCCGCGTTGACGGTCCCCTCACGCGAAGCGTACTCTCGATTTACCGGTCTGGAGCGGGTCCGTCATTCCACCGACCGACGAGTCATGACGGGTCGCGCCTCGGCGCGGCGACGAGAGCCAGGCGCCACCCCCACCCGTCCGCGTGGGTCTCAGTCCCGCTCGGATTCCGCTTCACGGAGGTCCTCGTGCGCAAAGCCGAGATCGATGCCCTTCTGTCGGCCCACGCTGGTCGGGCGCGCCCCGTCGCGTTCCTCCATGTGCTGCGGCAGCCGCGCCTCGAAGAGGACGATCACGCTTTTCTCCTCGAGCACGCGAGCGAGCTGGGGCCGGCCGACCTGCTTCGGTGGCGGTCGCGCTGCGAGGGCCCCGCGAGCGCGCAGGTCATCCGTGTCCTCGCGGTCCGCGCCGAAGCGAGCCCCGCCTCGTTCGAGCACGAGGTCCTCGGCTCACCCCGGCTCGATCTCAGCGACGACGACTGGACGCTCCTCGCCTCGCTGGTCGAAGGCAGGGTCCCCGAGCGTATCCTCGATCTCGTCCGCGACCGCGGCGGGGCTCGCGCCGCGATGGTCCTGCCGCCGATCGACGCTTCGCCGCGCCGCATCGAGTCCGCAGAGATCAAGAGCGAGGAGGTTCCGTCGCTCGAGCTCCACGGCCCGCCGTGGGACGCGCTCACGACGCGTGAGCTCTTCGATCACATGCGCGCGGGCCATCTCTCGATCGGCGAGGGTGAGCTCGCCACCCTGGTGATGGCGCGCGCGACCGCGGGCGGCGAGGACTGGAGCTCGCTCGTCTACGACTTCCCGGCCGGCCTGCAGGACGCCGTCGTCGAGAAGACCCGGCGAACGGCGCGCGGGAACGAGCGCGCCAACCTCCTCGCTTGGCTCGAAGGGAACGGCGCGTCGCGCGGCGCCTTGCTCGATCTCGCGCTGGACCGAGCGCCCGGGATGGCCTCCCTCGCCCTCATGTCGTGGATCAACAAACAGCTCTCGTCGCGCGCCGCGTGGGAAAAACACGGGCCCGACGTGGTCCACCGACTCCTCGCGCAGCAGAGCTTCGCGGACCTCGCCGACCTCGCGACACTCGCCCATAGCGAGGCCAACCGCGACGCGGCGCCGCCGCCGCGCGGCCTGCTCGAAGCGGTCCAGGCGGCGTTTGCGCTCGCGTTCATCCGCGCCGCCAAGGAAGCCGTGGCCGCCGGCGCGCCCAAGCGAGCCCTCGCGGTGCTCTCCGCGCTCGCTTGCCTCGATCCGCCCTCGAGGGTCAGCGCCGCCGTTCACGAGCTGAACAAGCTGCCGTCGCTGCCCGGCGACGTCTCGGAGATGCTCGCCGTGAACGAAAGGCTCGTGAAACACGGCGGCGCGACCGAGGCGTCGCTCGAGGGGCTCATCGCGGCGGTGCACGTCCTGGTGGACGCGATGCGCTGAGCTTCGCGAAGCGGCGCGGGCCGCCGGCTAGGGAGCCAGCGTCGCGGCGCACACGCCCGAGTCCATCATGAAGGCCTTGCCGAGCGCGCCCTTGATACACGCGCTCGTCTTGGCGTCCGCGCCTTCGGCCTTCGCGCTCACGAGCTTGCTGTCCTTGAACTCCCACTCGAGGCGGAGCTGCTTGCCGCTCGCGCAGGCGAGCAGCGCGGTCTTGACCTTGGCGACCGAGGCGGCGGGGACCGAGTCCTTCGCGACGAGCGGCACCATCGTTGCTGCCAACGTGGCCGGGTCCTTCGGGAAGTCCGGCCAAGCCGGGAGCGCGCAGACCACGTCCGCCACGACCACGTCGTCGGCGGACACCGTCGCGAACGACACGTTCGCGCTCGGCACCCTCGCGTCTCCGAGCGGCTTGTTCTTGCGCAGGAACGACGACCAGCCGAGCTTCTTGAGCTTCAGCGAACCACCCTGATCGTTGGAGAGCTCGACGCCGTCCGCGGTCCCCTTCTCGACCTTCCATTCTTCTTCGTTGCCGCCCTCCGACTCGGGCTTCGCCTCGGCGGGCGCGCTCGCGCTCTCGCTCGGAGCGGGGGTCGAGGGAGGCTCGTTGGCGGTCGGAGGAGAGCTCGGCTCGGCGGTCGGCTCCGCGATCTCCCCTCGAGAGCTGGAGCAACCGACCAACGCGATGACGAGGAGGGACCTGCGCATCCGGCGGACGGTAACAGAGACGGCGTGAGCGCCACAGCCTCGCGGTGGCCCAGGTGACGTTGTGGACACCCTCGGCCTCGGGCACCATGTTCGTCGATGAAGACGCCGAAGGCAGGACTGCTCCTCCTCACTGGGCTCGTGCTCGGGTGTGGGGACTCGGAGAGCACGGCGGGCTCCGGAGGTCATGGCGGGGGGACGACGGGGACCGGCGCGACCGCGAGCGCAGGCAATACGACCGGCACGAGCACGACGAGCACCACGTCGTCGACCGGGACCGGCGGCAGCTCGCCTTCTCCTGGATGCGGAAACCTCTCCGCACCCACGGGCGCGAACGACGCCGCAACGATCGACGTCGCAGGTGTCGCGCGCACGTACGCGATCTACGTCCCCGAGACGTACGACGCGAACGTGCCGCTCGCGCTCGTCTTCGGCTGGCATGGGCTGGGCGGCACCGGCGCGGGCATTCGGTCCTACCTCGGTCTCGAGGAGGCGAGCGCGGGCGCCGCGATCTTGGTGTACCCCGATGCGCACGGCCAACCCGACGGCGGCTGGAACCTCGAGGCGGACGGCACGGACATCGCCATCTTCGATGCGCTGCTCGAAGACGTCTCGGCCCGCTACTGCATCGACCAGACGCGCGTGCTCAGCACCGGGTTCAGCTACGGAGGCTGGATGGCCAACGCGACTGCGTGCTTCAGGGCCGATCGGGTCCGCGCCGTCGCCCCCATCGCGGGCGGCGGACCATTTGGTGGCTGCGGTGCTCCCGTCGCCGCATTTGTCGTCCACGGATCGGACGACGGCGCCGAACCGGTCTCATCCGGCGTGCAGAGCCGTGACTTCTGGGTGGGTCAGGACGGCTGCACGACAACCGAGTCCCCGGTGGATCCTGCCCCTTGTGTCGCTTATGGCGGTTGCCAGAGCGGCTCGCCCGTCGCCTGGTGTGAGCACTCCGGCATGGGCGGCCACGTGATCCCGCCCTTTGCGCCGAGCGGCATCTGGAGCTTCTTCACGAGCCTGCCTTGACCGGCCCCTGAGCCGGGAGCGTCGGCGGCGCATCGCCCGATGCCTACTTACGAACCCAGTCCGCGGCGCCCGCCAACGTCGCTGCGTTCGCGCTGTCGAGCCAGGCCTGAGCGTTCGCGTCGTTGCGGACGTGTTTGTCGAGGAAGGCGAGCACGCTGGAGCGGAGCGAGAGGGAGAGCCTGCGGACTCGCTCGTCCGCGGAGTCGAGGTGCTCGAGATCGTACGTCGGGTGCCCCCCGACACCGGGCTCCAGCTTCGAGTAGAGGAGCCAGCGCGAGCCGTCGGCAGGTTGTCTCTCGAACGCGATGCGCCTGTCGGCGCCGGTCACGTCGGGCTTCTCCGGCTTGACGTCGTTGTCGCCCGTGGCCACGAGCACCGGGCCCCGGACCGACTGCCACGTGTTCCCGCCGGGCTCGTCGAAGAACCCCGCGTAACCCGGTCCCATCGGGCTGAGCACGATGGCGGCGATTGGGAGAGTGTGAACCATCGTCATCGGCGGGGCCGACGGCGAGGGCAGGAAGACCGCGCCATGTGTGACGAGCGGCGCGCGAGCCCCCGCGGACCAGCCACCGACCACCACGTGATCCAGATCGACCGCGGGGCCGCCGGCCATCACGCTCGACGCCGAGAGATCCGGCAGGGCATCGAGCACCGCGACGATGTCGCGTGTCTTCACCAGCGCCAGCAGACCGGTCGTGTCCTCTTCTCCGGCCGCTCCGGCGGCGCACTCGGCCTGAGGGATCTGCGCAAGCCCACAGAGGGCCTGTCCCGACGTGGCGTCGATGGGGATGTGCGCCACCGTGAGCACGGCGTAGCCGTGGGCCGCCAACGCATCCGCCCACCACCCCGACTGCGTCTGCCCCGCCGCCGCGAGCCCACCCCCGTGTGACCACACCACCGTCGGATGCGGTCCTGCGCCTTCCGGCACCCGTACCCAGATCGGCAGCTCGCGCGACGTGAGCTCGTCCGTGACGGTGAGCCCCTTGCGGATCGTGAAGCTCGTGCCGCGGCTCGGGTACTCGCAGAGGTCGAGCGACTGCTCGCTGCAGCCGGATACCGCCGCGCTCCCTCCCGTACCATCCGAGCCCCCGACTCCACCGGCACCGGCTGCACCGGCGCCCTCGTCATCACCACACGCAGGCATCAGCGCGGCCATCGCCACGCCGAACAGTCCACAGATCGAAGTCGCGAGGACGCGCAAGAAAGGAGAATCGGACATCCTGCCAGGATACGATGGCGCTTCGCCCGTCAGCTATCCCCGATCAGGCAGAGCGCCGCGTGGGCGCCGACGCTCGCGAGGATGATGCTCGCGGTGGTCAGGTGGGCGCGACGCGCGTTGGCGCGTTTCTTCAGCTTCGGATCGCGCAACGCGAGCCCGAGGCCGGTGTGCGCGAGGAGCATCATGAACGCGAAGCCGCCGAAGGCGAGGCCGAGGTCGCCGCCGCCGACGGCACCCGGCGAGCCCAGCGCGAGCAGGGCGACGAGCGGATGCAGGAAGCCGGCGCCCGCCGCGCCCATCCCTATCGCGATGTGGGTCGTGACCGGACGCGAGTCGAAGGGCGCGCGCTTGCGCCGGAAGAGCCAGTGCCCGGCCGGGATGGAGAACGCGACGGCGAGGAGCCCCGCGGCGAGCCAACCGCTCAGCCTCGCGAACAAAACGGTATTGTCATTCAAGGTGCGGTGTCCACGCGGATGGTGCCCGGCTCACACGTCCGCTCGTAGCTGTAGACGACCCCCTTCGTGATGAGCACCTCGATCGCGAGCTTCTTCCCGGCGTCGCAGGAGATCGTCCCCAGGAAGGGCGAGCTGCCGATCTTCACGCCGTCGATGTAGAGCTCGGAGCGCTCGTTGCCGACGTTCACGAGGAGCTGTACCTGGATCGGCGTCCCCGGCTTCGCGGGTGGCTGGCTCGGCCGGTCGCCGGACGCCGCGCCGGGCGGGCGTCCGCGCGTGCTCGTGGTCGGGGCGGGCGCGGAGGTCGCGGTGTCCGGGCTCTGGTCGTGCTCGACCGCCGCTTCCACCGCCACGACCGCGAAGCGCACCGAGGCCGCCGCGACCAACGCGGCAGCGCAATAGCGCGATCCGCGCGCGATCTTCTGGATGGGCGTGAGCTTGGTCATCCGGCCACCCTCAGCACCTCGAGGAGGCTGGTCTCGCCCGCCTGCGCGCGCTGCAGGCCGTGACGAAGCAGCGGGGTCATCCCGTCCGCGATCGCGATGCGCTCGATGTCGGTGGTGGGCTTGCGCTCGTTGATGACCTTGCGAAGCTCGTCCGTGACGACGAGGAGCTCCGAGATGGGCAGGCGGCCGGCGAAGCCCTGACCCTCGCAGAACTGACAGCCAACGGGCTCGTAATACGTGCCGTCGGGGACGACGATGCCGGCTTGCTGGAAGCGCTCCAACACGGACGCGGGCACGTCTCCGGGGCGACGGCACGCGGTGCAGAGCGTGCGGACGAGTCGCTGCGAGAGGCAGCCGAGGGTGGCGCTGGTGAGGATGAACGGCTCGACGCCCATCTCCACCAGCCGAGCGAACGCCCCCGCCGCGCTCTGCCCGTGGATCGTCGTGAGGATGACGTGCCCGGTCAGGCCGGCCTGCATGGCGATCTCGGCCGTCTCCCGATCCCGGATCTCCCCCACCATGAGCACGTTCGGATCCTGGCGGAGCACGCTCCGGAGCGTGCTGGCGAAGGTCATCCCCGTGCGCGGGTTGATCTGCGTCTGCGTGGCGAACGGCAGCTCGAGCTCGATGGGGTCTTCGAGGGTGACACACGTCGTCGTCTTGCCGCGTGTCGCCATGATGTGCTTGAGGCCGGCGTAGAGCGTCGTCGTCTTTCCGCTGCCGACCGGGCCGGTGACGAACAAGAGCCCCTGCGGACGGCCGAGGAGATCGACGACGGCCTTGTGGACCGAGTCGGAGAACCCGAGCTCGGCGACGTCGGGGACGGCGCGGCCGCCGCGCACGAGTCGGAGCACCAGGCGCTCGCCGCTCTCGGTGGGCAACGTCGAGACGCGCGCCTCGATGCTGTTGCCGTCGATCATCATCACCACGCGCCCGTCCTGAGGGGTGGAGCGGACGGTCGTGTCCAGGCGGGCGAGCACCTTGAGCCGCGTCACCATCGGCGCGAGCACGTCGTTCGGGAGAGAGACGACGTCGTGTAGATCGCCGTGGACGCGGTAGGTGATCTTGATGGCCTCCGGCGTGGGCGAGACGTGGATGTCACTCGCTTCCAGACGAACCGCCGCGCGGACCAACTCCTCCCAGGCTTGCACGACGTTCGGTGGGTATTGCGTGGCCTCCTCGACGCGGGCCGCCACGTCGCGGATGACCTCCTTGAGCCCGGCTACGTCTCCAGCGCGCACCCGAACGCTCGCGCGTGGGGCGGGCCGAGCCATCGCCCACTCGACGATGGTGAGAACGGAGGCGCCGATCACCCCGGCGCCGGCCGCCATCGGCATGAAGCTCCACGGCGAGTCGGCGAACGCGGAGCCGACGCTGTCGCCGAGCGCGGTCGTGACGCCGTCGACGTCGAGCGCCTTCACGATGAAGAGCACCGCGCCCACGCCGACGGCCGCCGCGAGCACGGCGAGGGAAACGAGCGCGCGCAGACCGCTATTCATCAGGCGTTCAATGGTCGGTCTTCACTGGCTCGTGACGCAAGAGATCTGCACGTTGCTCGGCGAGGTGCCAGGGAAGGTCGGCGTAGACGTCGTCGAAAATCGACTCACGCGGCGGGGGGCCGTGGGCCTCCACCTCGGAGATGGCAGCGCCGATCTCGGCGTTGAGCTCCTTCTCGAGCTCCTCCTCCAGCGCGTCGTTCCAGACTCCCAAGTGATCGAGGTGGCGCCGAAGGCGGAGGAACGGGTCTTTCCGCATCCACGCCTCGACCTCCTCCTGCGAGCGATAGCGGGTGGGGTCGTCGCTCGAGGAGTGCGCGCCGACGCGGTAGGTGACGCACTCGACGAAGGTCGGTCCTCCGCCCGAGCGGGCGTGTTCGACGGCGCGCCTCAGCGCCGTGTAGACCGCGAGGAAGTCGTTGCCGTCGACCCGGTAGGAGGGCACGCCGTACGCGCGACCCTTCACGGCGAACGTGGCGCTCGCCGACTGCCGAGACGCGGGCACGCTGATGGCCCAGTGGTTGTTCTGGCAGACGACGACACAAGGCACGCGGAAGACCGCGGCGAAGTTGAGGCCGTTGTGGAAGTCGGGCTGGCTCGTCGCGCCGTCCCCCAGGAAGCCGAGGACGACGGTCTTGTCGCCGCGCATCTTGGCGGCCCACGCGGCGCCGACGGCCTGCGGGATCTGCGGACCGATACAGCTCGACCACGAGACCTGGTTCACGCTGCGCGAGGCCATGTGCGACGGCTGCATGCGGCCCTTGAGCACGTCGTGTGCGTTGCCGAAGATCTGCGCGATGTACCGCGTCAGCGGGAAGCCGCGGACGAGCATCATCGAGCTCTCGCGGAGGGCCTGGAAGACCCAGTCGTCCTTCTCGATGACGAGCGCCGACGCGATCGGTGTCGCCTCTTGACCGGTGCAGGTCCCGTAGAAGCCGATTCGCCCCTGCCGTTGAAGGAGCATCATGCGCGCGTCGAGCACGCGCAGCCGCTTCATCTCCCGGTAAGCGCGCACGAGGACGCTTACCGGGATGGCAGGCTGCGACGGGTCTGCCGACCCGTCGTCGCGCAGCACCGTGAACAGGCCGAGATCGGGATCCGTGGAGAGGGAGGTCATGGTGGTCGCCGCTCGAAGCGGCGACTCTACCCGACTGTCAGGGATGGCAGAAGCCCAAGTCCGCCGGGAAACCGAAGTCGTAGACGCTCGTGTCACACGTCTGACCTGCGGGGCAACCGCCGAGCCCGGCGGGTTGTCCGCTCAGGTTGGGGTCGCAGAAGTACCGGCAGTAGAGCGTGTCGTCGCCCATCATCGGACCGTCCGCGTCGATGCAGATCGCCGAGTCGGGGCAGTCGTTCGCGAAGCCTTCGCACATCTCGCCGTCCATGTAGTCGCCCGGGCTGGGGACCGAGCAGTTGGCGAGGCCGTTGCCGGCGAAGTGACAGTCCTTGCCGGTCGGGCAGGTGTTGGGGTCGAAGAAGTTGCAGACCTCGTCGTAGGTGCAGACGTAGACGCTGTCGTCCGTGCCTTTGAAGCTCACGTTGAGCGAGCACTGGCCGAGACCGCAGGGCTCGTTGGCGCCCATGGTCGCACCCTCCGGGCAGCACACGTAGGTGCACGTCCCGACGCAGAGCATGCCTTCCTGGCAGTCGCCCGGCTCACACGGCTGGCCGAGGCCGACGAGGCCGGCCGGCGCGCACGCCGAGACCGAGTTCGCCGGGTCGTTCGGGTCCTGCGCGACGAGGCACGTCTCACCCGGACCGCAGTCTTGCTGGAGGAGATCACACTCGCCGGTGATCGTCGTCACCATGTCGCTGCACTCGATGGGTCCGCTCGACGTCGAGCCGCTCGAGGTCGACGAGCTCGTCGTCATCCCGCCGGTGGTCGTCGTCTGCATCGTGCCCGTCGTCGAGCCGGTCCCGGTCGTCGTGCTGTTCGACGTGGGATCGTCCGAGCCCGAGCCGCCGCTGCCTTCCGAATCGCCGCACGCGCCGAGCGCCCCAGCCGCGACGAGCCCCGCACCCACGAAGGAGAGGATCCAAGCTTTGTGCATGACCGACCTCAAGGAGTTGAGTCGAGTGTACCAGGTTGCCGGAGAAGTCACGGTCCGGCGAACGGGCGAGGCGAGGAAATCAGCGCGGCCCGGGGGGGAGCGGCGCCGGGGCGTCGAGATCGTCCTCGTCTTCGTCGGAGCTGGTGCGAAGCGTGAAGACGTGCAGGGCGATACACAGGAGGCCCAGCGCGGCCTCGAGGCGCCCGACCATCTCGGCGCGTTTGTGTGTCGCTTCGAGCTGCATGCCGAGCTCGCCTTCGCCGCGCCGGACGCCCTTGGTGTGGAGGTCGTTGATCTCCGGGCTCAGGACCAGCCCCATGAAGGTGACCGCGCCGGCGAGCCCGATCCCGGCGAACCTCCGGAGCCGCTCGGTGATCTTCTGCCGGTGCCGCCGAGCGAGGTAGGTGCGCGCCACCTCGGCCGCGAGCAACGCGCAGCTCGCGCCGATCGCGATGCGGTCGAAGCGGGCGAAGGCCGCGCCCATGGCGTTGCCCGAGTAGGGCGCGGGCGTGAGCCGGAAGACCATCGGCGCGGCACACGCCCCGAGCGCCAGCATGCCGCCGACGACGAGACCGGCCGCGAGCACCGCGACCACGACGGCGACCCGATCGACGACGAGGCGCCGCTTGCGCGAGGCCTCCTCCGCGCTCGGCTCCAGATCGCTCTCGGAGAACGTCTCGCTCACGCGACCCCCGAGAGGAGCGAGAGCGCGGTCTCCACGGCGCCCGGGTCGGCGCGATCGGGATGGCCTTTCATGGCTTCCAGGGTGCCTTTCGCTTCGATCATGCCCGCGCGCCCGACCGCGGAGACGGCCAGGGTTCGCTTCTCGAACGACATGGCGCCCAGATCGCTCACGATGGCCTGACGCGCGTCGTCGTCGCCGAGCTTCGCCAGGGCGGTGCGGGCGTGCCACCAGAGCACGTCTCTTCCGAAGCCGAAGACCCCGCGGTTCGCGCGCCGCTTGAGGGCCGGCCGCGCGGCCTCGATCCGTCGCTCGGCGACGAGCTCGATCGCGGCCGCGACGTCCTCCGTCTCGGGCGTCGCGAGGGCGCCGTCGATGATCTGGAGGAGCAACGCGTCGCCCGCGGGGTCGCCCGCGCTGGCGAGCACGACGGCCGCGACCGCGCGCACGCGAGGAGACGTATGCGCGAGGCACGCGCGCGCGCGCTCCACCAGCGCCGGATCGGCGGCCTTCTCGGCAGCTCGTGGCTCCTCCGAAACGCCCCAGCCGCGCTCCAGATCGGCGAGCTCCTCCGCCATCCGGAAGGCGATGTGCGCGACGACCTCGTCCTCGTCACGGGTCGCGGCGAGGACCGCTCGCAAGGCGTCCTCGCGGGAGCTCGCGACGCGCGCGTACGCGATGACCGCCTGGAACCGCACCTCCGGGCGAGGGTCCGAGAGCGCGCGGGCGAGGCGGCTCTGCGCGCGCGCGTCTTTCGCCTCGCCGAGCGCCGCGATCGCCTTCTGGCGCACGAGCTGGTGCTCGTCCTCGACGGCGACGAGGAGCCCCGGGAGCGCGTCGGCCGCGGCGAGATCGCCGAGGGCTTCCGCCGCGGTCGCCCGGACGAGGGCGTTGTCGTCGGAGAGGGCCTTCTCGAGCGCGGGGATCACCCGATCGCGCGCGCCTTCGCCGTGGGGGACGAGATCGCGCACGGCGGAGACCCGCACGAGCGGCTTCGGATCGCGCACGTCGCGGAGGGCGGCCTCCAGCGTTCGCGGCAGTGGTTGGTACAGCAACGGCTCACCTCACGCAGGGGCTCGTGGCCGCGGGCTCCGCCGCGACCTCGGCCGCTGGGAAGCAAACCTTGGAGCCTGCCAGCTCGTTGTCCACGTCGATCGAAGAGGCTCTGCGCGCGCTCGGCGCAGCGCAGCGGTAGCCCTCGCGGCAGTCGCCGTCCTCTTCGCAGGCGAGCAAGCAGAAGGTCCGCTCGAAGCGCGGCCAGCGCGGGTCGTAGGTCTCCGCCGAGCAGGACGGGTCGAGCTCCAGGCCGAAGCCGATGCAGACGGCCTCCTCCGGGCAGCCGTCGGGCTGGCAGTTGAAAGCCGTGCAGTAGCCGTCGGGCTGGCTCGTGTCGCAGAGCCGGTCCCCTTGCTGAGAGCAGTCGACGCTCCCGACGCATTCGTCCCCGATCTTGGGCTGGCACCCGAAGGCCCAGGCGGCGGAGAAGGCGAGGACGAGACCGGAGCGGCGCACCATGCGAGGGGCCTGGACCCTAGTGCCCGAGGGGCACCCTGGCAACCGCAGCGATCTGCTTGTCGGGCGACAAATATTACGCTACGGCACTTTTATCGTCTCATCGAGGCAAGGAGACCACCTCATGTTTGACAACCTCTCGGGGGGCTCCTAGACAGCGCGAGCAAGCCATGGCGACGTACATCACCGACGACTGCATCAACTGCGGTGCCTGTGAGCCCGAGTGCCCGAACGAGGCAATCAGCGAGGGCGACGAGATCTACGTGATCGACCCGGATCTCTGCACCGAGTGCGTCGGCTTCTACGACCACGAGGCCTGCCAGGCGGTCTGCCCGGTCGAGTGCTGCCTGCCCGACCCGAAGCACCCCGAGGCCGAGGGCGACCTGGCGGAGCGCGCGAAGCGCCTCCACCCGGACGACGCGGAGCTGCAGAAGCGGCTCACGGCGAACGACTTCCCCTCGCGGTTCCGCAAGTAGGCCCCGTGCGGCGAACGGGGCTCGCCGCGCAAGCTCCGTCCGCAGGGCTCGGGAGCTCCGAGCTCGGGCCTTCGTGGCTCGGGCTCGCCTGCCTCCTCGCGTTCGGTGTCGGCTGCGGCGGCGCATCCCCGCTGATGCACCCGGCGCACGTCTTGTCCGAAGGCAAGGTCTCGGTCGGCGCAGGCGCCGCCGGCCAGATCACCGCGCTCGAGCGCGCTCAACCGGTTCGCGACGACAAGTCCGGGCCGGTCCTGGAGGAGTACGCGGTCTCCCCGGGGCTGTCGCCGTGGGCGAGCGGCCGGGTCGGCATCACGGGCGACAACGAAGCCGGGATCACCTACGCCGGCCGCGCGTTCCGGGTCGACTTCCGCCACGCCTTCCAGCTCGACCCTGTCTACCTGTCGCTGGGCCTCGGCGGCTCGGGCGTCGTTCCTCGACCGAAGGGCGGGGGGGACGACCTGGGAAGCGCCTACGGTGGCGGCGGGGACGTGCCCATCCTCATCGGCTGGAAGAGCACCGCGGAGCTCTACTCGGTCTGGGCCGGCGCCCGCGGAGGCTTCGAGATCCTGAGCGGAAACGCGCTCGAGTCGGAGGTCATCCAGGGCGGTCGGGAGGACGTCTTCATGCCGTTCTCCGGGAACCACTACTTCGTGGGGGGCCTCGTGGGGACGAAGCTCGGGTTCCGAAACCTCCACGTGGCCCTGGAGGTGGATGTGCTCTACCACTTCGGCAACGGCACGTTCGGGCAGAACCAGGAGAAGGAGGCGTCGGTCGAGCAGCTGACGATTTCTCCCGGAAGTGCGCTCATCCTCACCTTCTGATAGGCTCCCTTCGCGATGGCTTTCCTGAAGATCGGTGTGGCTGCCGTGCTCTTCGCGCTCGCTGGATGCGCGACGGAGGCGGACGAGCCTGCCCTGACCGACGACGAGGTTGGAGCGGAGGGCGCGGCCAAGCGCCCCGCTTACGGTGTCGTCACGGTCGAGCGGACGGAAGGTGCCGGCGTCTCGCGGGCGAGCGTCTCGGCGAAGTTCATGCGCGTCGCTCCGGCGGACCGCCAGCTCGCGGAGGACGTGGTGAGCGCGCGCGCGGTCGTTCCGGCGGCGGGCGAGTGCGCCACGCTCTCGTCGCTCGAGGGGCTCGGCGTCACCCGCCTCGCGGCTGCGCTCGAAGGGGCGGATGGCGCCTCTGCGCTCCCGCAAGGCTTCAACGTGGAGCTGCTCGACGTGGGCGACGTCTCGCTCGTCGTTCACGAGGGCGATCACACGCCGCAGGCGCTCGTTCCCCTCTCGCCGCGCGCTTTCCCCGACGTCGGCGATCTCGCTTCGGGCGTCTTCTACACCACGCCGGACGCGACGGTGCCGCTCCCGCAGCCCGCGACCAACAGCGCGTACGAGCTGACCAGCTCCGGCGCGACCGCGGTGGACGCGTTCTTGCTCGACGTGGGGAGCATGCCCGAGCGCCCGAGCGACCTCTCGGTCGACGGAGTCGAGATCGACGGACTCTCGGCCCCGGTGGACGCCTCCCACGAGCTGACCATCGGTTGGCGCAAGTCGGACGCGGAGCTGATCTACGTCGACGTGCTCGGCGCGTCGGCCTTCCGCTGCTCGTTCGCGGACGCCGGCTCCGCCGTGTTGCCCTCGGGTGTGCTCTCCGAAGTCGATCGGGGCGCCGAGATCACCGTGGCGGTCCACCGCGTGACCGAGCGGCTCGTTCAGCTCCGCCGTTCGGCGGACACCGCAGCCGATGTCGATCTCGAGGGCGCGGAGGCGCGCGTTCGTTTCGACCTCGCCTCGGCGATCCGCCTGTCGGTGAAGTGACGGACACCGCGTCGGACGCGCTGAGACGAGCGCGCCTCCTCGAAGAGGCCTGTGATTTCGTCGGCGCCGCGCGCGCTGCGCTCGAAGGCGGCGACGCCCGCCTCGCCGCCAGGCTCGCGGCGCTCGGGCAGGACGAGGTGAGCTTCGCGGACGCCGAGCGGATGCTCTGCGCGTCGCCCCAGACGCTGAGCCTCACGGCGAACGACCTCGCGTCGCGTGGCCTGCACACGTTCGCGGGCCGCCTCTTCGAGCTCGGCAAGGACGACCTGCGCGCGGGTGAGTCCTTCGCGGCCGCAGGTGATCCAGCCCGCGCCGCGCTCGCCTTCGAGCGCGCGGGCAAGCCGGCCGAGGGCGCGCGGGCGCTGGAGCGAGCGCTGCGAGACGACTCGGGCAACGACGCGCTCCGCCTCGCGCTGGCCGAGCTCCTGGCGCGACACGGGCGCCTGGAGCCGGCCGTCCGCGCGCTCCAAGCGATCCGCGCGGGCACGGAAGAGCGCGCGCGAGCCCTGCCGCTGCTCGCGCGCACGCTCGCTTCGCTGGGGCTCACCGAAGCAGCCCGCGAGGTCGAGGGCGAGATGAAGCAGCTCGGGCTCGACTCACCCCCCCGCTCCGAACGCCCCGATCGCACGTCCGTCGGACCTCCGAGCGGCTCGAGCGCGGCGAGGCGTGTGCTCTTCGGTCGCTTCGAGGTCGTCCGCGACATCGCCAGAACGCCGCACGCGCACGTGGTGCAGGCGATCGACCGCGTCACCACGCAAGAGGTCGCCGTGAAGCTCCTCGTCTCGCTCAACCGCGGCGCGGGCCGCGACGCGCAGATTCGCTTCGAGCGCGAGGCGCGCGCGCTCCTCAGGCTTCGCCACCCGTCGATGGTCTCGCTCGTCGCTTATCTGCCCGAGGGCCCCGCGATGGTCCTCGAGTGGATGAGCGGCGGGAGCCTGGCCGACCTGATGCAGAAGAACACGTTTGCGCCCGCTCGCGCGGCCGAGATCGCGATCAGCGTGCTCGGCGCCCTGGGCGAGGCGCACCGGCTCGGGATCCTGCACCGCGACGTGAAGCCGACGAACGTCCTCTTCGACGAGATCGGATCGCCCCGCCTCGCGGATTTCGGCGCTGCGCACTTCGGCGATCTGTCGACCACCGTCACCGCAGGCGCGATCGGGACCTTCTCGTACATGGCGCCCGAGCAGCGGGAAGGAAAGGCCGCGGGCGTGCAGAGCGACATCTACGCGACCGGCGCCATCCTCTACGAGATGCTGACGGGCGAGCACGCCGAGCCTCAGGAAGGCGGGTTCCTCGAGCGCCCGCCGAGCGCGTACCACGAGGACCTCGGGCCCCGGCACGACGAGGTGGTCGCGGCGCTCCTCGCCTTCGACCCCAGAGACAGGCCCGAGGACACGTTCGCGGCCCGCAGGCTGATCGAGGGCCTCACCTGGTCGACACGTGTGCTGCCGCGAACGGGACCTCAGTCGGGCCGAACGCGGAGCTCGCGTCCACCGGAGGCGGGCCAGCGCCTCGTCGCGCCGCAGCGTGTGACGGACCCGCGCGACGCGGCGCGCACGCTCTTCGACGTCGTGTTCGAGCGGAACGTGCTCGTCCTTCCGCTCGACGAGCCCGGGCTTCGGCTCGCCTCGGCGTTCGCCCGCGCGGACCACGCATCGCTCGCGCTCGTGCTCCGCGCGTCGCAGGCGGACGGAGAGATCTGGATCGAGCCGCCTCGAGGCATGGCGCTCGCCGACGGGGCGCGCAAGCTCGACCCGGCTCAGGTCGAGCGCCTGAGGGCCGCCCTCGCCGCGCTCCACGCGCAAGGCGGCGCGCACGGTGCGATCGACGCCGAACACGTCTACCTCGAAGGCGACGCCGTCGTCCTCACGTTCCCCCGCGAGCTGCGGGATGGCGCGACACCCAATCGAGACGTCGCGGATCTCGCGGCGCTCGTGGGCTGATCTCCCCTTCGGCCCTCAGGCCTCCTGCGCGAAGATGATCGGGTCTCCGTCTTCGGACAAGCAGGCGCGCCCCCCGCCCGCGTCACGCGCGGTGGAGAGATGGATGCCGGAGAGCCTGACAAGATCGTCAGGATGATCGCAGTCCTCGGGGAACACGGCCAGGCCGATGGACAGCGTCAGGCCGCGCGACAGAGCCGAGACACCGAGGCGGCGCGCCACGTGTGCGGCCTCGAGCGAGCCGGCGCCCGGGAGGACGACCGCGAGCTCGCTGTCGTCGAAGCGCGCCGCCACGTCGAGCGCTCGGAGCTCCTCGCGGAGCAGCGAGCCCGCGTTCCGCAACAGGGTGTCGCCCGGCTCGCCGCCCCGATGCCCCGGCGGCAGGTCGTCGAGCCCTACGAGCAAGAACGAGAGCGGCGTCCCGGCGCGCTGGGCGCGCGCGCGTTCCTGCGAGAACCTGAGCTCCAGCTCCTTGCGGTTGTAGATGCCCGTCCCGTGGTCGTACCGCGTCATGTCCTCGATCTCGTGGAGGAGCGTGAGCACCTGCCGCACGAGCTGGTCGGGCGGAACGAGCGCCGACAGGAGCGGGACGAGCAGGTCCTCCAGGCGGCCGCGAAGCGCGACGTCGTCGATGCGCTCCTCGAACGCGCCACGCCTGGCGAGGACCCATGCGTCGGCGAGCGAGGTGTCGAACGTGATCGGGAACGCCTCGGCTTCGAGCACGGCGAGCTTGATCAGCTGGGCGAGGCCCGGGGGCAGCGCGCCGCTCTGCGACAGGTGGACGTCGAGCGAAATCGGCCCCAGCCTGCGCGCGAGCGCACGGACGGCTGGGGCGACACGGACGGCCTCGACTGCACGCGCGATGACGGGCGGCAAAGGTTGCGATTCACTCCCCATGCTCGAAGCCTACACGAGGCTGCGTCGCCTGCCGAAGAACCACAATTGCGTGCGAGAGCCAGGCTTGGCAGATTGCATCGCATGCAGCCTCCCACCGTCGACACGCTCGAGGACGTCCTCGAGAGCGCCCGCGAGAAACAAACGCCGGTCGACCTCGTCCTGGGCGGCCGAATCGATGCGCCCGTCTCGGCGTTCGTCCTCGGGCGAAACGGCCAGACCTTCGACTTCTCGGTGAACGGCGTCCGGATCCGCATGGATGTCGGGAGCGTCGTGCTCCGGATCGCCTAGCGCCGGGTCATTTCGCGGGCGCAGCGCAGCGGAACCCGATGCCGTGGTTGTACGTCCGCGGGAGGTTGCCCCATCGATACGCGGCCTTGACCCACTGGGGCTCCTTCGCGTTGAACGCGCCGCCGCGCGCGACGCGTTTCTCGCCGGTCGGCGGGCCCTTGGGATCCGTGGCCGGCGCCGGCGTGTAAGGCCCGAACCAGTCCGCGGTCCACTCGAAGACGTTGCCGGCGAGGTCGAGCACCCCCTCCGGCGTAGCGCCCGCGCGGAACGAGCCGACCGGCGCCGTGCCGACAAACTTGTCATCTTGTTCGACCATCTTGCCCGGCTTCATCGATTTGCTCAGAGACCAGGCCTCGAACTCCGAGCCGGCCGCGTTGAGCCGCGTCGCGTCGGGCGTCTCGCCGCCCCACGGGTAGTCGCGCTGCTCGAGGCCGCGCGCGGCGACCTCCCACTCGGCTTCGGTCGGCAGGCGTGCGCCCTTCCAGGCGCAGAACTTCGAGGCCATGTCCCAGTCGACGCAGTTGATGGGGTGGTCGAGCCGCTCGGGCTTGCGCGCGTTGCAGAAGCTCTTGTAGGCCGCGCGGGACTCGTCGGTGATGCCCTCGTAGTCGACGTCGTCGGGCGTGCGCTCGCACTTGCCCTCCTTCACGCAGGCCTCGTAGGCGCGCACCGTGACCTCGGTCTGGTCGATACAATAGGGCGAGAGCTTCACCTCGTGGGTGACACGTGCCTCCGTGTAGTCGGGCATGTCCTTCGCGCCCATCACGGTGGAGCCGCCAGCGAGGTAGACCATGCCCTGGGGGCAACGGGGATCGGACGGCGCGGCGGACGCCTGAGCGCTCGCGGCGTGCGCGGAGGAGCGGTCCGGCGGAGGCATGCCGACCGCCGTGGTGGACACCGCGCTCGTCGTGGCCGCGTTCTTGGGGTCCGGAGCGCTCGGGCCACGAAGGAGGAGAAATCCTCCTGCGGCGAGCGCGCCCGCCGCGACCACCGCGATGATGGCGACCGGGAGACCGCTCTTCTGCGGGACGGACTGCGTCCGAGGAGGCTCGACCATCTCGCGCACGGAGACCGCCGCCGAGCTGGTCGTGGACCCTGCGCCCGTGGGCGGCGGCGCCAGCGCGGTCTGGGGGCCGACCGGCGCTGTCATCGCGAGCTCGAGCGCGCCCGTCGCGGGGACGGAGGACACGTCGATCGTCTGCGTGCGAACGGCGAGCCGGCGCTCGGACTTGTCCTTGGCGTCGAGCTCCCCGAAGGCGCGCACCGCCGCGCCGCCGTCCGCGAAGCGCTTGTCGACGTCTCTGTCCACACATCGGGCGAACCACGCGTCGAACCCCGGCGGGAGCTTGTCCGCGACGCCGAGCTCCGTCGCGCGCTCGGTGGCGGATGGCAGCGGGTCCACGATGATCTCGCGCAGCAGCGTCTGCAGCGAGTCACCCTCGGCCTCGAGCCAATAAGACTTCCCCGTCAGCAGGTAGAACGCGATGAGGCCGAGCGCCCAGACGTCCGTCGCGGGGCAGATGCGTCCCTTGCGATCGGTCTGCTCCGGCGACATGAAGAGAGGCGAGCCGAGAGGCTGCGTGCCCGTCTTCTGCATCCCGTCGGCGACGAGCTTGGCGATGCCGAAGTCGAGGATCTTCGCGGTGAACGCGGCGTCCCGGCGCTTCGACACGCAGAGGAAGATGTTCTCCGGCTTGAGGTCGCGGTGGACGATGCCGTTCTGATGCGCCTGCTCGAGGGCGTGGCCGATCTGCGAGAGCACCTCGGCGACGTCGCCGAACGGGAGGGGGCCGCTCCGATGGACGGCGTCCGCGAGCTCCTCCCCACGCAAGAGCTCCATGACGATGTACGGCGCGCCGGTCTCCTCGTCGACGCCGGCGGTCACGGTCTCGACGACGTGATCGCTCTCGATGTTGGCCGCCGCCTTCGCCTCCCGGACGAAGCGCTCGCGCACCTCGGCGTTGTGCACGAGCTCGGGCGCCATGAGCTTCAAAGCGCGCTGCTTCCCCGTCGAGAGCTGCTCCACCACGTACACCGCGCCCATCCCACCCGCGCGCAGCGGCTTCAGGATCCGAAAGTCGCGGGCGAAGAGGCTGCCAGGTCCGAGGTTCTGGGGAAGGGCCACGGGGTCTCCGAGTGGTCGGAGGATATATCGAACCAGACGGCTCGGGGTTTCTGCGCGAGCGAGCCCGCCGCACGGCTGGACGCGACAGGGCCGGCGGCCTACATCGTCCCGCATGCCGAGCACCGCCCGCCCCGTTCGTGCACCCCGAGGCCCCGAGCTCTCCTGCAAGGGCTGGATCCAGGAGGCCGCCCTGCGAATGCTGCACAACAACCTCGACGCCGAGGTGGCGGAGCGCCCCGACGATCTCGTGGTCTACGGCGGAACGGGCAAGGCGGCGCGCAGCTGGGACGCGTTCGACGTCATCGTGCGCGAGCTTCGTGACCTCGGGAACGACGAGACCCTGCTCATCCAGTCCGGCAAGGCCGTCGGCCGCTTCCGTACCCACGAGGACGCGCCGCGCGTCCTCCTCGCGAACTCGAACCTGGTCGGCCGTTGGGCCAACTGGGACGAGTTTCGTCGCCTGGAAGGCCTCGGCCTCACGATGTACGGGCAGATGACCGCGGGCTCCTGGATCTACATCGGGTCACAGGGGATCGTGCAGGGCACGTTCGAGACCTTCGTGGCCGCGCGCAAGGCGTACCAGGCCCGGAACCCCGACGCGAAGGCGCTCTGGGCGCTCACCGCCGGCCTGGGCGGCATGGGCGGCGCGCAGCCGCTCGCGGCCGTCATGGCAGGCGTCGCCTGTCTCGCGATCGAGATCGATCCCGACCGCATCGAGAAGCGACTCAAGACCCGCTACCTCGACGCGCGGATCGACGACCTGGACGAGGCCCTGCGCTTCGTCGAGGCGAGCGCCAAAGAAGGCAAGCCGAAGAGCGTGGGCGTCTGCGCCAACGCGGCGGACATCTACCCCGAGCTCGTTCGGCGCGGCATCGTCCCGCCGCTCGTCACCGAGCAGACGGCGGCGCACGATCCGCTCGTCGGCTACGTCCCGCAGGGCTTCTCGCTGGCCGAGGCAGCGGAGCTCCGCAAGAAGGACCCGGCGGGCTACGTCGAGCGCGCGAAGGCCGGAATGAAGCTCGAGGTCGAGGCGATGCTGGCGATGCAGAAGGCCGGCAGCGAGGCGTTCGACTACGGCAACAACATCCGCACGTGCGCCCAGGAGGCAGGCTGCGCGCGCGCCTTCGACATCCCGGGGTTCGTCCCCGCGTACGTCCGCGAGCTGTTCTGCCAGGGCAAGGGCCCGTTCCGCTGGGTCGCGCTCTCGGGCGACCCGACCGACATCGCCGCGACCGACAAGGCCGTCCTCGAGCAGGTCCCGAACGATCCCGACCTGAAGCGCTGGATCGAGCTCGCGCAGGAGCGCATCGCGTTCCAGGGCCTGCCGGCCCGCATCTGCTGGCTCGGCTACGGCGACCGCGCGAAGGTCGGCCTCGCCTTCAACGATCTCGTGAAGCGCGGCGTCGTGAAGGCGCCCATCGTGATCGGCCGCGACCACCTCGACTGCGGCTCGGTCGCCTCCCCCTTCCGCGAGACCGAGGCGATGAAAGACGGCTCGGACGCCATCGCCGACTGGCCGCTCCTCAACGCGATGAGCAACATCGCCGGCGGCGCGTCCTGGGTCAGCTTCCACCACGGCGGCGGCGTGGGCATCGGCAACTCGCTCCACGCCGGCATGGTCGTCGTGGCCGACGGCACCGAGGCCGCGGCGAGGCGCCTCGAGCGCGTGCTCACAATCGACCCGGGGATGGGCGTCATCCGCCACGCCGACGCCGGCTACGAGACGGCCATCCGCGTCGCGCGCGAGCGCGGCGTCCACGTGCCCCACGCGAAGTAGGACCAACCGACAAAAGAGCACGGGCGCCGGCCTCGCCGACGCCCGCTTTCGTTCTTCGACCCGTCGACTACTTGCTCTGGCCCGAGCAGTAGCTGTTGATCTTGCTCGTGAGATCGGAGTTCTTCGTGGCCACGTCCCCGGCCTGCTTGACCAGCTTCATGAGGCCGTCGAGGTCGGTGTCCGGCGTCTTCGCGGCCTTCTCCATCATGTCGGCATAGTCCTTCAGGTTCTTGCCGTAGTCGTCCATCAGCTTCTTGAGGCCTTCGTCGGTGATCTTGATCTCGGCGAGCTTCTTCTCGAGATCGAGGGCCTCTTTCGACTCGGCCTCGAGCTTCTTCTTGTCGTCGCCGACGTTGTCGCCGATCTTGGAGGCGTTCACGGTCTCGATGACCTTGTTGCACTCCTGGACCTTCGTGATCTCACCGCAGGCGGCGAGCGGGAGAGAGGCGGCGAGAGCGAGGGGCAGAAGGGCACGCAGGCTGAGAACGTTTCGCATCGATGTCTCCTGTGTCGTCGTTACGAGTCGCGAAGGAGACGACAGGACCGCGACAAAGTCGCGCTTTTTTTTCTCGGAGCGGCGCGCCCCGCCGCAGATCGTGGACTTCCGCCGGTTTGTGATGGCGGCGTGCGTCGGCGCGCTTTCCTCACCTCACCCCTGATGCTCACCCGAAGCGGGACGGGACGGCAGGGCGAGCGAGGTCTACGGCTCCGTGCACCAGAGGGAGTAGTGCGAGACGACCGCGAGCCGCGTCTTCGTGTCGGCCCCCGGTGGCACGACGGCGTCGAGCCCTTTCTCTCGCGCGAGGGCGCACTTGCTCCGGACCTCGGCCATGAACGCGCAGAACCCGCCCAGGTCGGAGGCCTCCATCTTCGCCTGCATCACCTCGTCGATGAGAGGCAACGCCTCGTCTTCCTTCCCCTGCGCGACGAGCTCGCAGGCGTTCGTCAGCTGCGCGCGCGACTCTGCTCGGTAGCGCTCGAGCTGCTCGTGCGCCGTCGGCTCGAGCCCGGGCGGCGTCTTCCGGAACTGTGCGGCGACCTCGCGCGAGGCGGCGGGCGGAACGAGCGCGAGCACGACGAGCACCCCACACGTGATCGACCCAACGACGCCCATGATCATCGACGCCGCGGAGCCCTTCGTCTTCTCGAGGGTGAGCGGTGAGAACGCGAGCCCCAGCACGCCGCCGGCGACGAAGCCCGCCGCGTGTGCGACGTGGTTCGCCCGCACCACCAGGCCGAAGAGCATCGTGTAGATCGCCCACATGATCATCTGATCGCGGACCCGCTTGCCTTGTGAGGTCTTGCGGCGGTGGCCCCACCCGGCGGCGACACCGATGAGGCCCATCAGCGCGCCGGAGGCGCCCGCGGTGGGCGTCGTGGGCTGGAAATAGGCGCTCGCGCCCATGGCCAGGACACCCGTCAGCGCGAAGAAGAAGATCATGCGCGCTCGGCCGAACACGTCCTCCATCGAGGGTCCGACCTGTGACAACGCCGTCATGTTGAAGAAGACGTGCCACACGCCGATATGGAGGAAGTTCGCCGTGCCGAGGCGCCACCACTGCCCCTGCTCGAAGACCGCGGGCGGCCAGAGCCCGCCGTGCGCGAGGAGCGCCTCGGTCTCCCAGCCCATCAGGCCTTGCCCCCGCCACTCCGTCATCATCCGGAAGTAGATGACGATGAACGAGATGCCGAGGAGGGAGCTCACCGAGAGGAAGCTCGGCACGCTGAGGCCCAGCTTGCGGAGCACACGCGCGGTCGGCGAGGCCAGCTTCTCTCCGCAGCTCGAGCAGACCGTGGCCTCGTGGGGTTGGAGCGCGCCGCACTCGCCGCAGATCTGGTGCTCGAAGCCGCGCGAGGCGGGCTCGAGCTCGCGCCGGAACGCGCGCCACCGCCGGGCCACCGCGAGGAGCCGCCAGCGCGTCTGGATCGGGCTCAGCCCGAAGAGGCGCCCCGCCGACAGCATCCAGCCGGGGATCTCCGGATCCTCACTCGCCGGACCTTGAGCCATGGGCGCTCGATTGTACGCGGTCTGGCGAGCGTGGCCCCCTGACGCGACGCACAAGCATCCCTCGGCTTGACGCGCACCCGGCCGCGGGCGATTCCGCGCTTCCCCTTCGGCACCGAAGGTAGCCAGCGTGACCGATTGGTCACGGCTCTCTCATGACGCAAGAAGCATCACACAGCGGTCAAAACGGCGTTTCGACGGCCCTCACGACGAACGGGAGCCTGGCTCCTCTGGTCCCCTCTCGGCTCCTGGCCGGAGCGAGGCTCGTCGTGGTCGGTGGCACGGGCTTTTTGGGGAAGGTCTGGTTGGCGATGTTGCTCCACCACTTCCCGGAGGTGGGCCAGATCTACCTGCTCGTACGCCCGAAGAAGGACCAGACGGCCGAGGAGCGCTTCTGGTCGCAGATCGTCACCTCGCCCAACTTCGACCCGATCCGCGAGACGCGCCCCGGCGCAGCCTTCGAGGCGTTCATTCGCGAGAAGATCACGCCGGTCGCGGGCGACATCGTACAGGACAGGCTCGGCATCGACCCCGCGCTCATCGAGCGGCTGAGGGGCAGCATCACGGCGGTCGTGAACGTCTCCGGCGTGGTGGACTTCGATCCGCCGCTCGACGAGGCGCTCGAGGTCAACGCCTTCGGCGTGAACAACCTCGTCTCTCTGGCGAAGGCGCTCGGCGCGCCGGTGATGCACACGAGCACCTGCTACGTCGCGGGCTACCGCTCGGGCCTCATCGAGGAGGTCGATCCGCGGGCCGTGCCGTTCCCGCGCGCCGCGGGCGACCGCGTGCTCGGCGAGTACCGCCAGGGCCGCCAGCTCGACCGCTCGCACTGGGACCCGCAGCGCGAGATCGAGGAGTGCCTCGATCTGGTTCGGATGGCGCGGCACCGCTCGAACGACGCCTTCCGGCAGAGCGCGTTCCTCGACCAGGCGAAGAAGAACCTGGAGGAGCGCGGCGAGCCTTGCCGCGGCCACGCGCTGGAGGACGAGCTCGCCAAGGTGAAGCGCCGCTTCGTCGAGAAGCAGCTGGTGGACGCCGGCCAGGAGCGCGCGCGCTTCTGGGGCTGGTCGAACATCTACACGTACACGAAGAGCATCGGCGAGCAGGTCCTCGCGTCGAGCGGCGTGCCGTTCTGCATCGTTCGCCCGGCCGTCGTCGAGTCGAGCTGCGAGTTCCCGTTCACGGGGTGGAACGAGGGCATCAACACCTCCGCGCCGTTCATCTACATGGCGCTCAAAGGGACCGTCCGCTTCCCGGGCGATCCGAAGGTCGCGCTCGACATCATCCCGGTCGACATGGTCGCCGCCGGCATGCTCGGCTCGCTCTGCGAGCTCATCGAGGGCACCCACAAGCCCGTCTACCAATACGGCGTCACCGACACGAACGGCTGCTCGATGGCGCGCTACCTGGAGCTCATCGGGCTCTACAAGCGCAAGCGGGTCAAGGACGGCAAGACCACGAAGGTCTTCGACATGGTCAGCCAGCACTTCGAGTCGATGGGCCTGACCAAGAAACAATACGAGGGCCTCGGGCCTCACCAGTACGCGTCCGCGATGCGCAGCGTCTCCAAGGTGCTCGACAAGGCGGCGCTCGGGCCGCTGTCGGCGCTGTTCAAGCCGGCCGCGCGCGCGCTCGAGAGCGCCGCCAAACAAGAGGACAAGACGGGGGACATCATGGACCTCTTCGTCCCCTTCACGGCGGAGTCCAACTGGGTGTTCTCGTGCGCCAACACGCGCGAGATGTTCGCGCGCATGCCGGAGGACGAGCGGAAGAAGTTCGTCTGGTACCCCGAGTCGATCGACTGGCGCCAGTGGATGTACGAAGTGCACCTGCCCGGGCTGGAGAAGTGGATCCTCCCCGAGATCGACGAGAAGATGACGCGCGAGCTCAAGGCCCTGCGCGCCTACGATCACCTGCTCGATCTCCTCGACGAGGTCGCGGAGCGGCACGATCACTCCGTCGCTCTCCAGGAAATCACCGACGAAGGTCTCACCCGCATCACGTTCCGCTACTGGCGAGACGCCTCGTATTACGCGGGAGAGCTGCTCCGCGAGGCAGGCGTCCGGCCCGGGGATCGCGTCGTCCTCGGCGGCAAGAACCGGCCTGGCTGGGGCATCGCGTATTTCGCCATCCTCCGCGCGGGCGGCGTGGTGGTCCCGGTCGATCCGGCGCTCGAGGGCCCGCAGCTCTGGAACATCGTCCGCTCGAGCGCGGCCGTGGCCTGCGTCTGGGACGACACGGTGGAGGAGAAGGGCGCCGCGTTCGTCCGGGAGAAGGCGCCGAGCCTGCCCGTGCTCGATCTCGTCGGCCTGACGAGCCCGACCGAGGGAGAGGCGCGCCTCGCGCGCTACCGGTTCGACGGCGCCAAGCCCTCGGGCGAGGACCTCGCGAGCATCCTCTACACGAGCGGCACGACCGGCGAGCCCAAGGGCGTGATGCTCATGCACAAGAACTTCACGGCGCTCCTCGCCTCGCTGGCGCCGCTGTTCCCGCTGGGCCCGCGCGACCAGGTGCTCAGCGTGCTACCGCTGCATCACACGTTCGAGTTCACCTGCGGCCTCTTGCTGCCGCTCATGCTCGGCGCGCGCATCGTCTACGTGCGGGAGCTCACGGCCGACGGCCTGCGCGAGGGCTTCGCCAGCGCGAAGATCACCGCGATGGCCGGCGTCCCCGCGCTCTGGCAGATGCTCGAGCGGCGCATCCTGAACGAGGTGAAGGAGAAGGGCCCGCTCGCCATGAAGGCGTTCGACATGGGCCTCGAGCTGTCCCGCCTCATCGGCAAGCAGACGGGCTTCAACGCGGGCCGGCTCTTCTTCGGCGCCGTTCACGACAAGTTCGGCGGCCGCATGCGCCACCTCATCTCGGGCGGCGCGGCGCTCCCGAAGGACACCGCGAAGCTCTTCGCCGGGCTCGGCCTGCCGCTCAGCGAGGGCTACGGCCTGACCGAGGCGGCGCCGGTCCTCACGGTCGCGAAGGCGAGCGTGAAGGCGTCGGTCGGCAACGTGGGCAAGCCGGTGCCGGGCGTCCAGATCAAGATCGCGTCGCCGGACGCGAGCGGCGTGGGCGAGGTGCTCGCGCGTGGCCCGAACGTGATGAAGGGCTACGAAGGCAACCCCGACGCCACCGCCCTCGTGCTCGACGGCGACGGCTGGCTCCACACGGGTGACCTCGGCAAGCTCGACAAGTCCGGGCGCCTCGTCATCGTGGGTCGCTCGAAGGAGGTCATCGTCGGGCCCAGCGGTGAGAACGTGTACCCCGACGACGTCGAGACGCTGCTCGGCGACATCAAGGGCATCAAGGAGCTGTCGATCTGCGGCATCCCGGACGAGCAGGGCAGCGAGACCGTCGCGTGCTTGGCCGTGCTGGCTGCGCCGGACGGGCACGAAGCGTCGCACGAGAAGGCCGCGCGGAAAGAGCGCACGCTGCGCGCGCTCCGGGAGGCGTTCGAGAAGCTGCCCCGCGTCGCGAAGCCCGCCATCGTCCACCTCTTCGAGGGAGATCTCCCGCGCACCGCGACGCGCAAGGTGAAGCGCTCCGAGGTGCGGCAGATCATCCAGCGCCTCACGCAGGCGACGCTCGCCCCCGTGCCGAGCGAGTCGGGGACGTCGCCCGCGCGGCATGTCATCGCCTCGCTCACCGGCAAGGACGCGCGAGCCATCACGTCGGCCAGCACGCTGCGCGGCGACCTGGCCATCGACTCGCTCCTCGCGGTGGAGCTCCTCTCCGCCCTCGAGGCTCAGCTCGGCGTGTCGCTCGACGGCGCGGAGGTCGCGCGCTGCGACACGGTGGGCGATCTCGAGGCGCTCATCGGCCGCACGCGCGCGGCAGCCAGCGCGATCGAGGTCGCGTCGGACGAAGACGAGGAAGAGGTCGAGCCCATCAAGGTGCCCGAGCCGATCGCCCGCCGCGTGAAGCAGGTCCTCACCGCAGGCCAGATGGGCTTCTACGGCAACGTGATGCGGCCGCGCGTCTACGGGCGCGCCTACATCCCTCACAACCGCAACACCATCGTCGCCTCGAACCACACGAGCCACCTCGACATGGGGTTCGTGAAATATGCGCTCGGCACGTACGGCGAAGACCTCGTCTCGCTCGCGGCGCAGGACTACTTCTTCGAAGGCAACAAGTGGCGTCGCGCCTACTTCGAGAACTTCACGAACCTCGCCGCGTTCGATCGCAAAGGCGGCCTCCGCCAGGCGCTCCGCATGGCCGGTGACCGCCTCGAGCAAGGCGATACGATCCTCATCTTCCCCGAGGGCACGCGCTCGACCGACGGCGGCATCCAGGAGTTCAAGCCGGCCATCGGTCACCTCGCCCTCACCTACGGCGTGGACATTCTGCCCATCTATCTGGGCGGTACCTTCGAGGCGATGCGCAAGGGCTCGAAGATCCCCACCCGCCGCGACATCACCGCGCGGATCGGCTTGCCGCTCGAGGTCTCCGAGCTGAAGCGCCTCACCGCAGGCATGAAGCTCTCGGCCGCCAGCAAGAAGATCGCCCAGCTCACCGAGCAAGCGGTACGCATGCTCCGCGACGGCAAGGTCCTCGATCTGCGCGAGCTCGACCGCGACGCCGAGGCGCTGCCCGTCCCGAGCGAGAGCCCGATGGAGAGGCTCTTCCGCGACCTGGAGACGCGTTTCCGCGCCGACCGCGTCGAGAAGCCGATCACCTTCTACTTCACGCTCGGCAACCAGGACGACGCGAAGTGGACGCTGAAGGTCGCGAAGGAGGGCTGCAGCGCGCAGAAGGGCAAGCCCGACGGCGGCGTCGCGGACTGCGTGCTCAAGACGAGCCCCGAGATCTTCACCCGCATCGTCCGTGAGGCCTACGTACCGAGCCCGATGGAGTTCTTGAGCGGCGCGGTGAAGTCGAACGATATCTCGCTCCTCCAGACGTTCCAGAAAGTCTTCGATCTGTCATGAGCAAGGTCCTGGTTACCGGCGGCACGGGCTTCCTCGGCCGCCATCTGGTCGAGACGCTCCTCTCGGACGGCCACGAGGTCGTCTCGCTGGTCTACGGGCAGGAGCCGTCGAGCAAAGGAAATCTGACGGAAGTGTCAGGAAACGTGCTCGACGGCGCGAGCGTGGAGCGGGCGGCTCGGGGCTGCGAGGTGATCTTCCACTGCGCGGGCAAGGTCTCGCGAGACCCCAAGGACGCGGAGCTCCTCCACCGCATCCACGTCGAGGGCACCAAGATCGCCCTCGACGCCGCGCGCGCGGCCGGGATCAAGCGAGCGGTCGTCGCCAGCACGAGCGGGGTGGTCGCCGTCTCCAAGAAGCCGAAGCCCATCCCCGACGAGCGGTCCCTGCCCCCGATGGAGCTCATCGGGAGCTGGCCGTATTACAGAACGAAGCTCTTCGCGGAGATGGCCGCGTTCGAGCGGAACGCGCCCGACTTCACGGTCGTGTGCGTGAACCCGTCGCTCCTGCTCGGCCCCGGCGACATCCTCGGCTCCTCGACCGGCGACGTGGTGGATTTCCTCGAGAAGCGCATCCCCGCCATCCCCGGCGGAGGCATGTCCTTCGTGGACGCACGCGACGCGGCCCGCGGCCTCGTGCTTGCGCTCGAACACGGCAAGCCGGGCGAGCGGTACCTCCTCGCGGCCCAGAACCTCACGATGCGAGCCTTCTGCGAGAAGCTCTCGCGCATCTCCGGGGTGCCCATGCCCGTGATGCAGATGCCGAAGAGCCCCGCCTTCGGGATCATCGGCGCCACCTTGGCGGAGAAGATCGCCAAACGCCTCAACACCGAGCCGCTCGTCGACAAGGTCTCGGCCGAGATGGCGCAATACTTCTGGTACGCCGACTCGACCAAGGCCCGGACCGAGCTCGGCTGGGAGCCGCGCGACCCGATGGATACGCTCGCCGACACCATCGAAGATCTGCGGTCACGCGGCGTCGTCTGGCCCGCGGCCTAGCGGGAGCGCAGCGTGTTGCGCGACGTGGTCGGGCCCGCGGCAACGGCTTGCGCGCAACCGGTGGCTTAGCGCGTCGCCGGTGTGCAGAGGTGTACACCTCTGCACATCAGCCTTTCCGACGGACTCCCCGAAGAGGGACGCGGAGGCGCAGCCTGTTGCGCGCAACCGGCTGCGCGGTTGGGGTGGAGTAGGCAGGACATTGCTCCGCTGGTGCCGTTCGGACGGGCGTCCGACGTTTGGTACGGCTCGTGCTTTTCACGCGAGGTTCCCCTGTCATCTCGCACTCTTGCCGCGGTAGCTGCACCGACTGTGGCAAGGGTCGACGGGCTCCGCCCACCTTTCTGATAGAGTCGGCGTGCCGATGTCCCGCGAAGAACCGGCCCGCACGATCCAGGTCACCAAGACTTCGATGGAATCGGAGCGCCCCAAAGATCGGCGCCACGCCCCACGGTTCTCGCTCCTCCTCTACCACCGTGAAGGCGCGCAGATCGTCCCGCTCACCGCGGGGAGCGCGGTGACCGTCGGGCGCGCCTCGCCATCCGACGTCACGATCAACGACTTCAACCTCTCTCGCCAGCACGCGCGCTTCACGCTCGGCGAAGACGGCCAGCTCACGGTCGAGGATCTCGCGTCTACGAACGGCACGATGGTGGACGGCACGGCCGTGGAGCGCGCGGAGCTGTCGCCCGGCCAGGAGGTCTCGCTCGGCAGCGTCACCGCCACCTTCCACGCGCTCACGGGTGAGCAACCCCCCCCTTCCTCGACGGATTTTGCGGGCCACGACAAGTTCCGCGCCGCGCTGGAGACGGAGGTCGTGCGATCGCGTTTCTTCGGTCGGAGGGTCGCCGTCCTCTTCGTTCGCGCCGTGGATCCTCAGCCCACACACGTGCGGTTCTGGGCCCCCAAGGCGCAGACGGTGCTGCGGCCGGTCGATCGGCTCGGGCTCTACAGCAACGACTCGATCCAGCTGCTCTTGCCCGAAGCAAACGCGAAACAGGCCACGGATACAGCAAACGCGCTGATCGCCCAGCTCGCCGAGCTGCCTTCTCACCCGGCCACCGTCGTGTGTGGCATCGCGGTCTTCCCCGACACGGCGACGCACCCGGAGGAGCTGCTCGGCCAGAGCCGCTCGGCCGCGCAGGCGGGCCGGAAGACGAGCCCCATCCAGGTCGCCGAAGGCCAGGAACCGCGAACGTTCACGAAGAGCGATAGCGCGAGCGTCGAGCCGCTCATCGTGGCCGAGAGCCAGTCGATGCGGCACCTGCTCCTCACCGCGGCCCGCGTCGCGAAGGGCAACCTGCCGGTGCTCTTGAACGGCGAGACCGGCACCGGAAAGGAAGTCCTCTCCCGCTACATCCACGAGGAAAGCCCGCGGAGCCGCAAGCCGCTCGTCTGCGTCAACTGCGCGGCGATCCCGCAGCAGCTCGTCGAGTCGACGCTCTTCGGCCACGAGAAGGGCTCCTTCACCGGCGCCCAGACGCAGCAGAAAGGCGTGTTCGAGGCGGCCGACGGGGGCACAGTGTTCCTCGACGAGATCGGCGAGCTGCCTGCGGCGGCTCAGGCCGCGCTGCTTCGCGTCCTCGAGACGAAGCGCTTCGCCCGGGTCGGCTCCACAAAGGAGATCTCGGTGGACGTTCGGGTGATCGCCGCGACCCACCGCGACCTCGAGCAGATGGTGGAGGACGGGAAGTTCCGCCAAGATTTGCTCTACCGGTTGAACGCGGTGCTCTTGCCCATCCCTCCCCTCCGCGAGCGAGTCGACGACATCGCCGTCCTCGCGCAGCGCTTCCTGGAGGAGGCGAACCGGGCGAACTCGGGCGCGGTGGAAGGGATCGACCCTGCGGCGATCGAGCTGCTTCGCATGTACGGGTGGCCCGGCAACGTCCGCGAGCTCAAGAACTCGATCGAACGCGCCGTCGTCATCGCCCAGGGGGACACGCTGACGGTCGACGACCTGCCCGAGCGGATCCGGGCGCTCTCCATGAGGCCACCGCCCCTGCCTCGCGTCGGTCTGGACGGCGGCGACGGCGCGAGCTCGAGCTCACCCGTCGAGTCCGCCCTCTCCGTGCTCAGCGGGGACTTCCGCACGCGCATGGAGCGGCTGGAGGCCGAGGTCCTCACTCAGGCGCTGCGCGAAGCCGGCTGGAACCAGACGGAGGCCGCCCGGCAGCTCCAGATGCCGCTGCGCACCTTGGTCTACAAGATCAAGATGCACGGCATCCGCAGGCCCGAGAGCGTGCGTAGGCGATAGCCTCAACGGTGCGGGCGGCATCGGTCTTGCTGAAGGTGCCACCTCGAGAGGTCCTTCGGAACCGCATGCAATCGAGCACCACGCTCAAGCAGCTCTTGAACGCTCCGCCGGACCAGCGCCGGCTCGGTCCCTTCCAGCTCGTCAAGCCGCTCGGCCGCGGTGGGCAGGCGCCGGTCTGGCTGGCCCGCGAGGTCTACGGCGACACCGAGCTCCGGCTCGCCGCCATCAAGCTCTTCGCGCTGGGCTCGGACGGAACCGACACCACGCCCCCGCTGAGCAGGCGCGGCTACCGGGCCCGCGTCCTGGAGGAGGCGCGCGCCCTCTGCCGCGTCGAGCACCCGAACATCACGCGTTTTTACTCCATCGCGAGCAACGACTCCGGAAACGTCGTCGGCGTCGCGATGGAGTACCTGACGGGCTTCTCGCTCGAAGCCAAGCTCATCGAGACCGGCACGCTCCCGCTGGAGGAGGTCCTCGTCGCGGGCGCGGGCGTCGCCTCGGCGCTGAGCACGGTTCACCGCGCCGGCCTCATCCATCGGGACGTGAAGCCCGCCAACATCGTCGACGCCGGCGGCACCTACAAGCTCATCGACTTCGGCATCGCCTGGGAAGATCAGGCCGAAGCCCCCGCGATGCCCGTCCTGGTGGACGACCTGCCGCTCGAGATCTCGGCGGAGGAGAAGAGCCAGATCTCGGGCGCACGAACCATGCGCAACATCCTCGCGCTCACGGGGAGCGCGACCCACACGGCGTCGCTCCTCCATAGCGGCACCATCGGCTACGTCGATCCGGTCTGCGTCCGCCGGGCCCAAAAGGCCTCGCCCGCGAGCGATCTCTACGCGCTCGGAATCGTCCTCTACGAGTGCGCGACCGGCCACCACCCGGCCGCGCTCGCCGCCGCCGAAGGCGAAGGACTGAAGCAGGCCGTACTGAACGGCACCGAGCGCGCGAAGCCGCTCGGGACGGTCGCACCCAAGCTGCCAAAGAGCTTCTGCGACCTCGTCGATCGCATGCTCGACCCCGAGCCCTCGGCGCGCCCGCGCTCCGCGGACTGGGTTGCGGTCGAGCTCGAGCGCATCCGCGGGGAGCTCGCCGGCAAGAAGCGGGTGCTACCGCCGGAGGAGGTCGGTCCGTTCCGCGGCATGGGCCGGTTCGAGTCATCTGACAGATCCGTCTACTTCGGGCGCTCGAGCGAGATCGCGGCCGCGGTGGAGCTGTTGCGTGCCAACGGCCTCGTCAGCCTCATCGGCAACTCGGGCAGCGGCAAGAGCAGCCTCGCACGCGCCGGCATCCTCCCGCGCGTGGAGGACGGCGCGCTCGGGCGAGGGATCGATGCGTGGGACACGCTCGTCGTGTCACCCGGCCCCGACCCCAAACGTCTCATCCTCGCGGCGCTCGGGAGGCTGCCCTCGAACGGGTCGACGGATCTGATGTTTGGGCCGAGCATCGAGCCGGCAGACGTCGTCGCGCTCCTCGCGGAGCGCGCGCAGGCGACCGGGCGCGGGACGCTCCTGCTGGTGGATCAGCTGGAGGAGCTCGTCACGCTCGAGGACAACGCCTTCGTCGCGAGCCGCAAGTGGACCGTGGAGCTGCTCGCGGCGTTCGGCGAGTCGGCCATCCCCGGCGTCCGCGCGCTCGTGACCGCTCGGCGCGACCTGCTCGATCCACTTCTCGCGCTGCCCGCCCTGGGGAAGCTCCTCGTCCGGGGCACGCTGCTCGTGGAGCCGCTCACCGATACCAGCTGGTCGGAGGTCATTCGCCAGGCGCTCGAGGTCTACGGCTACAAGCTCGAGGACGGCCTGGCGGAGGTGCTCCTCCGCGAGCTGCGCGGCACCGCCGGCGCGATGCCGCTCGTGGGGTTCGCGCTCAGCGAGCTCTGGGACAAACGCGACTCCGCTGCCAAGCAGATTTCGCTGCGCAGCCTGGAGGCGATGGGCGGAATCGCTGGCTCGCTCGACCGACACGCCGACAACACTGTCATCGAGGTCTCGCGCTCCGATCCTCAAGCCGAGGCGCTCACGCGCGAGGTGTTGCTCGCGCTCACGACTCCCCAGGGCACGCGCGCGACGATCTCGCTCGACGACCTCGCGCGAGGTGGCGCGGGACGGCGCGCCGTGCTCGAAGCGCTCGAGCGCGCGCGGCTCGTCACCATCGGCGGCGAGGGCGTCACGCTCGCGCACGACGCGCTCCTCGTGCAGTGGCAGCGGCTCCGCCAGTGGTTGAGCGAGGTCCGCGAGCAGCGCCTGCTCGCCGACGAGCTCGAGCGGGAAGCCGCGAAACACGACGCCGACCCGAGCTCGGTCGCGCTCCTCGGCAAGCGCCGCCTCGTCGCAGCCCAGGAGCTCTTGCAGGGCGGGCGCGTGTCCGTGTCCAAGCGCGCGACGCGCTTCGTGGACCTCAGCGCGAAGGCCCAGCGCCGGACGCAGGTGCTCCTCGGCGCGGCGGCGGCCCTGGTCATCGGGCTCGGCGCGGCGAGCGCGTTCAACTACGTCCGCGCTCTACGGACGGACGAACAGGCCGCGCGCGAGCGCGCCACGCTCGAGGAGAGCAAAGCCAAGCTCGAGCAAGCCAAACGCGAGGAGCTCGAGTCCGCCCAGTCTGCGCTAGACGAGAAGCAGAAGCGCATCGACAACCTCGTCGCCGAGCTCGAGAAGGCCGACGATCCGCGGGCCGTCGTGAAGAGCTTGAAGGAAGAAGCGGAGCAGGCCCGAGCCGTGCAGAGGAAGATCACCGTGGCGACCGCAGGACCGACAAAGCCCCCGAAGACTCCCGAGCCCACTGCGTCGGCGAAGCCGACCAGGCCGAGCATCCAGCGCGAGGACGACTGATGCGCCTCCGCTTCGCCTTCCTCGCATTGCTTTGCTCGCTTCTCCTTCCGCGCGCCGCGCGCGCGCAGCAGCCGGCCAGCCAACCGGCAGAGAAGTCGTCGGTCAACGCCGCCACCGAGCGCGCCACGCGCGCGAAGGAGCTCAACAAGCAGGGCATCGCCATGCTCGACGCCGGCGATCTCGAGCGCGCGCTCGACTACTTCCTCCAGTCGCGCAAGGTGTTGCCGACGACGAAGAACACGACCAACGCCGCCATCGTCCTCGAGAAGCTCGGCCGGTACGATCAGGCGCTCGAGCTCTACGAGGAGCTGCTCCTGAAGTTCGCCGGCGGCCTCGGCGACGAGGACCGCGAGGCCATCGCCCCGGCCATGGCCGAGCTCCGGCCCAAGGTCGGCGGCCTGGAGGTCACGTCCAATGTCGGCGGCACCGTCCAGATCGACGGCCGCGAGCGCGGCAAGCTCCCGCTCCTCTCTCCCGTGCGGGTGTTGCCCGGCAAACATGACATTCGCGTCATCCAGCCTGGTTATCGCGATTTCGAGGCCAAGATCGAGGTCGGCGCGGGTGAGACAAAGCCGGTGGACGCGAAGCTCTCCCCCATCCCGGGCGTCGGCATCTTGCAGATCGTCGACACGGAGAGCGTCGCGGTGGACGTGTACGTCGACGGCACCAAGCTCGGTACCACCCCGTGGGAGGGCGCGCTCTCCGCGGGCAAACACCTCGTCTGGCTGCAGAACGACGCGGTCGGCTCCGTGCCCGCGTGGGTCGAGGTGATCGAAGGACAAGCCGCGATCTCCAAGCTGCAGGCGCGACCGCTCGGCCCCCCCATCGAGGTGCACGCGGAGCCAGGCACCGCTGCGCTCGAGATCGCCGGCGTGACTCTCGCGGGCGCGAGCTGGTCGGGGCGCCTGCCGGAGGGCTCGTACGTCGTCCGCGCTTCGGAGGAAGGGTACGTCACGAAGAGCTTGAAGATCGGCGCGAAGCGCGGCGGCGCACCGATCGACGTCACCCTCGCGCTGGAGATCGATCCCGCCCATCCGCGCTGGCCGCAGAACCGCGGCGCGTTTTTGGCGGAGCTCATCGCCGGCGGCATGATCGGCCCCTCGCTCAACGGCGACGCGGACGAAGGCTGCCCCAACGCCTGTCCGAGCCGATCGCCCGCGTACGGCTTCCTCGTCGGCGCGCGCGGCGGGTACCGCTTCCCGGTCGGGATCGCGGTGGAGTTCGGCGCCGGATACATGCGGCTCATGCAGCAGATCGAGCGCACCGAGAGCGGCAGCTTCAACACCTACCCGAACGGCCCCGAGCCGGTGGCCGTGCCGATCACCTACAGCCTGAAAGACGACATCCTCGTCCAGGGGCCGTTTGCGATGGTCGGCGCGAGCTACCGCCACACGATAGGCATGCTCCACCTCGGGACGCGCGCGAACGTCGGCGTGCTCGTGACCGTCTCACGCGATCCCGTCAGCGGCACGGCCAAGACCAATGGCGCGGACGCACCTCTCTACGTCACCGACGCCTACGCGATGGAGATCTCGGCCGCGCCGTTCCTCCAGCCGGAGCTGAACGTGGGCCTCGCGCTTGGACCGGTCGATCTCGGCTTGGCCCTCGGCGCTGCCTTTTTCCCCGCGCTCGGGCCGGGCCTCGATCGCGGCAAGGTCGGCGTGGATGGAACACCCGACCGAAACAACCCGAGCGCGGTCGAGAACGCACCCGAATCATCCGTGGTGGACGACGAGCGCGCGTACGGAAGGTTCGTCGCTTTCACCCCGGCGATCACGCTCGGCGCTGATTTCTGAGAGACCTGCGTGTTACCCTTCTAGATTCGCTGTTGGTGCCCTGATGCTCACGTGCTCCGATCAAGAATTGCGTGATCTCGCCCGCGATCGAAAGCCGATCGTGGAGGCGGCATCGGGACGCCCCACGGGCTTACGTCTCGTCTCGTTCCTCGGAGCGGGAGGGATGTCGTCCGTGTTCCTCGCTGAGCACGATGCCACCGCCGCCTCGCCCGATCTGTCGCCGTCGACGCCGTCACGGGTGGCCGTCAAGTTCCTCCAGCCTTCGACCTGGCGCCAGTGCAAGCGCTCGAACCAGGATCCGGCGCACCTCTTTCATCGCGAGGTCGTCGCGCTCGCGCGCATCATGGCGCGCACACCGCCGACGGAGTTCGTGGTCGGCTACTATGGGTCCGGCTACGCGGACATCCAGGTGGGTACGTCGGAGCTCATGCGCCTGCCCTGGCTCGCGATCGAGCACGTCGACGGCGGCCACGAAGGGATCGCCCTCGCGGACCGCGTCGCGCGCGCGCAGCCGAACGGCATCGATCCCATCCGCGCGCTGCGCCTCATCCGCGGCATCGCCGAGGGCGTGAGCGTTCTCCACGCAGAGGGCATCGTCCACCGCGACCTCAAGCCCGAGAACATCCTCATCACCGGACCCGTCGACGACGAGACACCGAAGGTGGCCGACTGCGGCATCGCGCGAATCGAGGGGATGGCGGCCACCGTCGCAGCCATGACGCCGAGCTACGGCGGCCCCGAGCAGATGTTGTCCATGCAGGGCACGCGCAACCCGCTCATCGGAGCGTGGACGGACGTGCACGCGCTCGCTGCCGTCATCTGGTTCATTCTCACGGGGGAGGATTGGTGCCGGAGCGAGACCGACCCCGCGTGGCACGAAGGCAAGCGCCGCAGCCTGAAGACGGCCCTCCGCCTGCACTCGGGCCTGGTCACCCAACCCGAGCTCGTCGCCAAGCTCGACGCCGTGCTCACGCGCGCAGCCGCGCCTCGCCTTCCCGACTCGGTCTGGGCCACCGAGGCGGCGTCGGACTATCTCTGGTCCGCGAAGCGAATCTCCCCGGCCATGTGGGACGGCGAGGAACGCTACGCGAGCGTGCCCGACTTCATGGCCGAGCTCTTGCCGCTCCTCGAGCAAGCCGCGAGCGCGTGGACGGCGCGGGCCGGCCGGGAGAACCGCGCCGCGACGGCGTTCCGCCCGACCCAGCCGCTCCGCATCACCGAATCGGGCACGGAAGAGAGCCGCGCCGTGGCGCGCGTCATCCCTGCCGCGCGCGAGCCCATCGCCGTCCCCGGGGGGGTCGTCCTCCAGACGGATGGACGTTACCTCGTCCGATTTGGCGGGAAGCTCGAGTACTTCATCGACGACAAGCCTCACCGGGTCAACGTTCCGGCGGAGTATGCGGGTGACGTCGAAGCCTCCCGGTGGATCGTCCGTGGCCCCTGCGGCGGCTTCGCGCTGGTCGGCGAGAGCGGGACGCTGCTGGTCCGCGGTGGACGCTTCAACCGCTTGCCCCCACCGCAACGCAACGGCGAGGTCGGCCCCATCACCGCTGCCATCCACGACGGCGGCGCGCTCTGCCTGGTCACCGCCGAGACGGATGACAGCGAAGGCGGCCCCGAGCTCTGGCGCACGACGGACGGCACACATTGGGAGGAGCCGACGGTCCTGCCCATCGGTGGGGACGTCCGCTCCATCTCCTACGGACCATTTGGGTACCTCGTCGTCGGCGAGCGACGAAACCGCGCCCGCGCGATGTTCGTCGGCTTCGACAAACACCCCGTGCTCTTCACCAAGGGCGTGAACGAGCGCTCCCCGCTCGTCACCTGCCTCTGCAGCGGCGGGAAAGACGCCTGGGCCGCGGGCAACGGCTTCGTCCTCTACCTCGAGCGCGGCGACGTCCACGAGGAAGAGGTCGAGGGCCAAGACGCGCCCGTCGCGATGGCGCTCGACCTCGTCGGCTCACCCTGGTTGGTCACTCCACGCACCGTCCTCCGGCGCCACGTCGACTCGAACGCCGCCAAGTGGCGGGTGTACCATCGCCGCGAGCAAGCCCTGCCTGCCTTCATCGGCATCGGCTTCACGGCAGGCGGAGCCCGGATAGTCGACGCGGGCGGTGGCGGCGTTCAGCTCGTGCCGCGTGACATCGCGGGGTGGCGGCCTACCATCGAGGGCTGAAAGCCGCTCATGGCATTCACCTTCACGCAGACGCTCCGCTCGCTCCGAAGCGACCGGCCCACTCGCTACTACCTCGCCATGGCGGTCTCGTGCGCGCTCCTCTCCGCCTGGGGCGCGTGGATGTCGCTCTCGACGGTTCCCGTCTACGAGGCGACATCGGTCGCGCGACTCGAGGTGCAACAGGCATCTCACCCGGTGCAAGCACCGGTGGCCGGGCGAATCATCCGGTCCGAGCTGCAGCTGGGGCGCAAGATCGCGGTGGGTGATGTGCTCTTCGAGCTCGACTCTGCCTCGCAGCGCCTCGAGCTCGATCAAGCGAACGCGCGCCTCAAGGCAATCGACCCCGAGATCGGCGCCGCGAAGAAGGAGCTTGCCGCGCAGAGCCAGGCGGTAGCCGACGACACCGAAGGAGTCGGGGCAACGGTGGCCGAGGCCAAGGCGAAGCTGGACGAAGCGGCCGTCGCCGAGAAGCTCGCGGAAGAGCAGCTCGTCCGCGCGCGGAAGCTACGTGCCGACGGGCTCCTGTCCGAGTCGGAGCTCGAGCGCGCGAAAGCCGAAGTCTCGCAGAAGAAGGCGGCGACCGAGGCCGCGAAGATGGCTGTCGGCCGGACTGGCGCATCGGGGCGTGCCGACCTCAGCGACAGACGCGCAAAGAAGGAGGCTCTCGGGCGCCAGATCGCCGTGCTGGAGGGAGAAATCACGACGACACGAGCGCAGATCGCCAGGCTCGAGCACGAGATCTCCGTCCGCACGGTGCGCGCCGGGGTCGCGGGCGAGCTGGCGGAGGTCGCGCCGGTCACGGTCGGCTCCGTTCTGCGCGAAGGAGAGAAGGTCGGGTCGATCGTGCCGACCGGCGACCTGCGGATCGTCGCCGAGTTCCCTCCGCCACGCGCGCTCGGACGCATTCAGCCGGGACAAGCCGCGCGGCTTCGCCTCGATGGCTTCCCGTGGGCGCAGCACGGCATGGTCTCGGCACGCGTCGCTCGCATCGGGAGCGAGGTGCGCGACGGTCGTGTGCGGGTCGAGCTGGACGTGTTGCCCGGCCCTGCGACCGAGGCCATTCCGATGCAACACGGGCTGCCGGGCCGCGTGGAAATCGAGGTCGAGCGCGCCGCGCCGATGACACTGCTCCTGCGTGCGGCCGGCAAAGCACTCGACGATCCGCGGTCCGAAGGGGAGACGACTGCCCCGACCCCGTCCGCCGACTCGCCATGACCGCCTCCGCTTCGCGTCGCTACTTCGCGCCGGAGGTCATTCAATCGAGCGCGATGGACTGCGGGCCCGCCTCACTGAAGTCGATGCTCGAGGGCTTCGGGATCCATGTCGGCTATGGTCGCCTGCGCGAAGCCTGCAGCACCGACGTGGATGGGACGTCGATCGACACGCTGCAGGACATGGCGACCGAGCTCGGCCTCGAGGTCGAGCAGACGATGGTCCCCCTCGATCATCTGCTCTCGCCCGAAGCCGGGATCGCACCGGCCATCGTCGTCATCCAGCTGCAAGGCTCCGGCATGCACTTCATCGTGCTCTGGCGCCGCCATCGACGCCTCGTCCAAGTGATGGACCCGAGCGTCGGACGCAGGTGGATGACCGAAGAAGCCCTCCTCCGCGACGTGTACGAGCACGACATGGTCGTCGACGCGGACGCGTGGCGTGAGTTCGCCGCCACCGACGCGTTCCGGGCGCCGCTCGTCCGGAGAATGACCGACATCGGTGTGAGCGCTGCCTCCGCACGTGCCCGTTTCGATATGGCGTCGCGGGATCCGTCGTGGAAGGGCCTGGCCAGGCTCGACGCAGCCGTCCGGATGCTCGCGAAGATCGCGAAGAGCGGCGGAACGATCTCGCGCGTGGAGACCGAGCGCATGCTCGAGAAGCTGTGCGACCCGTCCACCCCGGAGACGTCGATCCCCGACCGATTCTGGTCCGTCTTCCCTGCGGCAACATCCGAGGACGGGACGGAGCAGATCTCGCTGCGCGGAGCCGTGCTCGTCCGCTGTGCAGGTCGGGCGACGACACAGCGAACGGAGACCGAAATGGGTCAGAACGTCGACCCAGCTCTCTTGTCGGCGCTCCGAACTCCCGAAGAGACGTCGTGGAAGCCCCTCTATGCCGCGCTCCGCGAGAGTGGTGCAGGCCTGGGCTCCCTGATGGCCGGCGCGCTCGCGATCGCGGCCGCCACCGTCTTGGTCCAGGCGCTGCTGCTGCGGGGCGCGCTCGACATCGGGTACTGGCTCGGTATCGGTCAGCACCGATTGGGTGCGGCGTTCGCGCTCGCGACCTTCCTGTTCGCGGTCTTGCTCCTCGAGCTCCCGCTCGCGCTCGCCCTGACCCAACTCGGCCGAAAGCTCGAAGTCTTGATCAGGGTGGCCTTTCAGAGAAAGATCCCGCGGACCGCCGATCACTATTTTCATAGTCGTCTGCTCTCGGACTTGGCCTCGCGTCTCCACGTCTTGCCTGTCGTCCGCTCACTTCCTGGGCTCGCCGCGACCTGGCTCCGAACGGCCTTTCTCCTGGTATTCACCGTGGCAGGCATCCTCTGGCTCGCGCCGTGGCTCGTTCACTGGGTCGTCGCGACGACGGTCATCGCCGTCCTGCTCTCGCTCTTCTCGATGACCCTCGTCCAAGAGCGCGAGATGCGCGTGCAGTCCCATAACGGAACCCTGAGCCGCTTCTACTTGGACGCGCTGCAAGGCGTCTCGGCCATCCGCGCGCACAGCGCCGGGCGCGCGCTGATGCGCGAGCAGGAAGGGATCCTCGTGCAGTGGGCCGACGCGGCGAGGCGCCTTCTCGTCGCCACCGTGGCCGTCGAGACGGTGCAGGCCGTCATGGGCGTCGCGTTGGCAATCGGCCTCGTGTCGACGCACGTGTCCCGACACGGCACGACGGGCAGCCTGCTACTCGTCACCTATTGGGCGCTGCAGCTGCCCGCTCTCGCGCAGTCCCTCGCGGTCACGGCCAGACAGGTTCCCGCCATCCGGAATACACTCGTCCGCGTGCTCGAGCCCCTCGGCGCCCCCGAAGAGACCGAGTCCCGGACCGAGGATCCCGAGACTGTCCCGGCTGCCCCGTCGGTTCGGCCGACGATGGGGCCTCCCGCCGCGCCCACCTCGGCCCTGGTCACGACGAAGCCCAGGAGAGACGGGGTGAGGATCGAGCTCGTCGACGTCGACGTCCGCGCGGGCGGCCATCCCGTGCTCGGCGGCGTCAACATCCAGCTCGAGCCGGGCGCTCAGGTCGGGATCGTCGGCGCCTCCGGCGCCGGGAAGTCCACGTTGATCGGTCTGCTGCTTGGGTGGAGCCGCCCAGCCACCGGTCGGATCCTGCTCGATGGGGAGATCCTTACCCCGCGCGATCTGGCGAAATGGCGGCGTCGGACGGCCTGGGTGGACCCCGCCGTGCAGCTCTTCAATCGCCCCCTTGTCCAGAACATCCTCTATGGGAACACGGGTGGCGCGGCCGAAATGGCACGCGCCATCGACGCCGCCGATCTGCGCGGTGTGCTCGAGCGCCTGCCGGAAGGGCTCCAGACCGTGCTCGGCGAAGCCGGCGCGCTGGTCTCGGGCGGGGAAGGCCAACGCGTTCGACTCGCTCGTGCGTGGCTCCGCGACGACGTGCGGCTGGTGCTGCTGGATGAGCCGTTCCGGGGTCTCGACCGTGACAAGCGGCGCGTCCTCCTCGATCGCGCACGCGCATTCTGGGCGGGCGCGACGATGATCTGCGTCACGCACGACATCGCCGATACCCTCGCATTCAGCCGCGTGCTCGTGATCGAGAATGGCCGGATCGTCGAAGACGGCGACCCGCGAGCGCTCGCGTGCGATCTGGGCTCCCGGTACCACGCGATGCTCGCCGACGAGCAGTTGGTGCGCGAGAGCATGTGGGCGAATCCAGACTGGCGGCGGATCCGGATCGAGAACGGCCAGGTCGTCGAGCAGCGCCCCGGAGAATGGACCGATCTGCCGGAGCTCATCGCCGGAGCGGCGGAGCGCGAGACATGATCGACCCGTTCGCGATCGGTTGGCCCGTCTCGAGGATGCTCGAGGCGCTCGAAGCCGGCGCGCGCCACGCCGGCTTGCCGTCGCAGCGGGCGGGCGACGCACCACCCACGTGGGAGGCCACCGAGCTCTCGGAGGCGAGCTTCGATCGCTGGGTCGAGGCCTGCGCGGAGTGGCTGGGCGTGGAGGCCGAGCCGGTGAACGTCGCCCATCACGAGGTGGAGCGGGTCCTTGCAGCGTCTTCCCCTTCCATTATTCGGCTTCCACCGGACGGTCCCGTCATCGTCATCGTCGGACGGAGAGGAAACAAGCTCCGCGTCGTCACGCCGCAAGGCGAGGTTCGACTGGTGGCCGTCGTCGAGCTCCGGGACGCCATCTGCCGAAGCGCGGAGGCTCCGGCCGAGGCGGGCATCGATGTTTGGCTCGCTGGCGTCGTGACCGATGAACGGCGGCGCGCGCCCGTCCGCAAGGCGCTCGTCGCCGAGTCGCTCCAGTCCCGGATCATCACGCGGAGCTTCATTTTTCGCATTCCGCCCGGAGCGAGCTTTGTTGCCCAGCTCCGCGCAGAAGGGGTGATCCGTCAGATTGGCGCCCTCTTGTCGGCAAATGCCGTCCAATATTGCCTCGGGCTGCTCGCCTGGTACACGCTGGGCTCCGGAATCTTCGGCGGCGAGGTAGCCACGGGATGGCTCGTCGCTTGGGCGCTCACGCTCGTCACCACCGTTCCTCTGCAGGTACTCGCGATCTGGCTTCAGGGTCGAATCCTCCTGGGCTTCGAGACCCTCCTCAAGAGGCGGCTCTTGGCCGGCACGTTGCGGCTCGACCAGGACGTCTTGCGCCGCGAGGGCGCTGGCCAGCTCTTCGGCCGTTCGCTCGACGCGGGCACTTTGGAGGCGCTCGTGCTCAGCGGGGGGCTGTTCGCAGCGCTCGCGGTCATCGAGATAGGCATCCTGTGCGCTGCGCTGGCCACGGGACCAGGCGGCTGGCTCCAGGCGGTCGCGCTCCTCGCCTGGACCGCCGTCACGCTCTACCTCGGGTGGGCCGGCTACAAGAAGCGTGATCGCGTCGTGCAGAGCGCGCGTGACATCACCGGTGACCTGGTCGAGCAAATGGTCGGGCACCGGACGCGGCTCGCGCAGCAGGCGCCGAACCGCTGGCACGACGGAGAGGACGAGGCGCTCGATCGCTACCTGGGGCACTCGAAGCGGAGCGATGTTCAAGACGCGTGGATTCGCCTGGCCCCGCAAGGGTGGGCCGTCGTGGGCTTGGCCACGCTCCTCCCCGCCCTCCTCGCGAATGGCACGGCGACGACGCTCGCGATCTCGATCGGTGGCGTCGTACTCGGGACGGCGGCCTTCTCGCGGATGGCTGCGGGCCTCGGACAACTCGGCCAGGCCGCGTGTGCCTGGAAGAACGTCGCTCCGGTGTACAGAGCCGCCGAGCGCCTCGAGCGATCCCCTTCCCCCGACGTCGTGCTCGCCCACACGCTACAGCGCCCCACGGCTTCGAAAGGCGTGATCTCCGACGAAGACCTACCCCTGGTCGACGCGTCCGACCTGCACTTCGGCTACGCAACCCGCGCGCAACCAACTCTGCGGGGCGCGTCGCTGCGCATCCGGCGCGGCGAGCACATCCTCATCGAGGGGCCCTCGGGAGGGGGGAAGTCCACTCTCACCGCGCTGATAGCGGGACTCCGAAAGCCTCAGTCCGGCCTCCTGCTGGTCGAGGGGCTCGACCGACAGACCCTCGGCTCGGACGGGTGGTGCAGGCGAGTCGCAGCAGCCCCGCAGTACCACGACAACCACATCCTCTCCGAGACGCTGCTCTTCAATCTGCTGATGGGGCGACGCTGGCCTCCCAGCCAGCAGGACATCCAAGACGCGATCGACGTCTGTCGCGCGCTCGGGCTCGGCGACCTCCTGAGGCGCATGCCCGCCGGGCTGTATCAAATGGTGGGCGACTCCGGTTGGCGGCTGTCTCACGGCGAGCGAAGCCGCATCTTCATCGCTCGAGCGCTGCTCCAGGACGCCAAGCTCATCATACTCGACGAGACCTTCGCAGCGCTCGACCCGAAGACGACCGAACGTTGCCTGCGCGCCGTGTTCGAGCGGGCGCCAGCGCTGATCGTCATCGCGCACCCTTGAGTCAGGTCCCGCGCCGGCGACGCGCCGCGCGCGACTCGTAGAGCCGAACGAGGTAATCGTAAAGGACGAGCTCCTGGGCGCGCGCATCCGCGATCAGCATGCGGTTGGCGTGCATGTGAAGCAGGCTCCCGGCGACGTTCGGCAGCCCGGGGCTCAGAAGTCCTCGCCGTTCTCGAGACTGGAGCTCCGTGACGGTCGGGGCGAGTCGCTCGCTGCGGGCGCGAAGGGCTGCCAGACCATCGGCAAGCCCCAGCAGATCGTTCGTGATCTTTCCTTCGAGCAGCGCGTCGAGCTCGAAGCGAACGCCGCGGAATCGGTTTCCGAGCTCCCGCTCGAAGGCGGTGTCGACGTTGTGCTCGCGCGCGAACCCGTCACGCACGCGGCGCATCAGACCCAGCCGGCCATCGAGGTCGAAGCCGAGATCGGTCAGGAGCCAATCCAACCCGACGAGAGTCAGGCGCCACCGAGCATCGGTCTCCGCCTCGGGGCCCAGAGTCGACACGATCCGTAGCAGAGCCTCGCTGTCCTCCTGGAAGATGGCTTCACAGAGCTCGATCCCCTGGTCGCCGCCGTACCGCTCGACCTCTCGCCGGTAGGTGTCGACCACGATGCGGCTCACCAGCCCCTTCTCGATCCAGGGAGCGCAGCGCTCGTGGAGCTCCGGAATGATGACGGAGACGAGGAGCCCGGGGTCTCCGTGAAACCGGAGCCGGAGGTGGTTCTCGGGATCGCTGTAGCGAATGCAGAACCATCGGTCGGCGCCTCGCTCGAGCGCGCCTCGAACCGTCGGAGCAATCACGTCTCGCAGGAGCGTCTCGACGGACATTGGGCCGGCGTAGAGCTTCACGAAAAGCCACTCCGAGCCGGGAACGAACTCGCGCTCGATCCTCGATGGCGCCGAAAGGGGACGACTTTCCGTCGGTTCTCTCGCGGACACGTACGGCACGACCAGCTCACAGACGTACTTGCCGTCGGGCCCCTCGGCCGCCATTTCGTCGAGCACCGGGAAACCTTCGCTCACCACGGCCATATCGGTGCCCTTCAGCATGTCGGCCCAGTTGTCGACCGAGAGGGCGTTGTCGAGGTCCACGGGCACGAAGTTGTCGCCACCACCATGAGCAAGAAGCCATCGGGGCAGGCCGAGACGTCGGCGCAGCGCCTGCGCCGACCGGAACCGCGACGCGCCCTTCGCCGTCTTCAGGCCCTCGATTTCGGAGCCCGAGATCTTCCAGCTCTCCAGCGAGAGGACGAGCTTGCCCGACGTCACGCGGGGCAAATGAGGCGCGTCGGCGAGGTCGCGCCACGACCACGCCAATCCGTATTCGGATTCTTGATCGGCGACGGCGCAGAGAAACCGATAGAAGCTCAGCGCCGTCGACGCCGGGTTGTGTGCGGTCGTCATACGAGGAATGACGCGCCGATTCAGCCGCTTCGACCGGAGGAGCACGCGACCGCCGGACACCGAAACGAGCAGATCGTCGAGGCCGATCTGATGATCCGGCTCGACTCCCGGTTGTGCCATGAACGGGATCTCGTAAGGCCGCAGCACCGGACGGCACAGGATGTTGCCCACGCGGCCGGCGGGCAGGTGCACGATCTCCGCGAAGATCGCGTCCGGCTCGAGCCGCTCTTCGGCGCGGAGATGCTCGCGCACCGCCTTCTCGAGGGCGGGATCGCCGTGACAGAAGCGGCCGAACATACGTGCGCCCCCGAGCGACGCGGCTCGAAGGTTCAATCGGAAGTCGCCGCGCTCGAGCGCTTCGGAGGAGGCGGCTGCGAGGCCGGCCGTCACGAAGAACGAATCGGGCAACGGAGCAGGCCTCTCGTTGGCCAGAGTCTCGAGGTCTTGCTCGCTCAGCTCCCACGCGGGCGAGCCAGGTCGCGACAGCTCCACGATTCGCCGAGTCAGAAGCGCCTTGGCCCGGCTCGGCGGGCTGGTACCCGTCGCCTCGTCCCTGCGGAACGGGAGCCCCTCGATCAGCGGCGCAGGCACCGAGCTGGTGCTGCCGAAGCCGACCCCTCGCTCCTCGTCGAGCGCGATGCAGAGCGGGACCTCAGCTCCTTCGTACCGCGCGTCGAAGGCGGAACAGAACGCCTTGATGTCGGGGTGGTTTCGTTGCGGGGCCAACCGTCGCAGGAGCGAAAGGCCGCGATCGAGCTCCGCGAGGACGTCCATCCCGAGCGTCGAGCTGGTCTCCCCCTGCGCGAGGTCGACCTGGAACAACAACGCGGGGTCGACCTTCGCCGGCAAGGGCGCCAACCGCTCGGCGATCGCCCTGTAACCATCCGTGGACTGCCCCACCCCGTTTCGGTCCATGACGGCCAGATCGTCTCGAACCGACTCCAGCGTCTTCCGAACGTCGGATCCGACGCCGCGTTCACCGAGACATCGAACGACGTGATTCACCGGCTCGCGGCCGGTAATGGGCGGGGCCAGCTCGGAGACGAGGATCTGCGACTCGAGCAGCTCGTTGACGAAGTCGTTGGCAGTGGCTTCATCGATCTCCGGATCGAAGGCCGCCAGCCGCCGAGCGATCTCCGCGGGCAAGGCTCCACCTCTCGCGGAGGTGATGCCGTGCTCGAGCGCATCGCTCGCGTCCACCGCGACGAGCTTGAACGAGCGCGTCCGGTTTTCTCCTTCGTAGGCGGCTTCCACGTAGTGGATCGAGTCCCCGAGGTGATAGAGGCTCGTGCTCGGGTAGAGCCTGAGGGCGTCTCGGACCTCGGGCTGCCGTTCGACCAGCTGAACCAGCGCGGTCAAGTAGTGCATGTCGAGCCGCGTGTGGCGCATCAGCTCTGTGCGCGGCGCGACGTTCAGCCGCGTAACGTCCGAGCCGAGCTTGCCGACGCCGCATCGAGAAAAGAGGCCGAACGGAGTCGCGCGGCCAGCCATGCGCGACAGATAGCGGACGAGGATGTTCGTCACGCCGCTGGCGCGGGCTGACGCGGGGTCGGCGAGCCACGCGGCCAGAGCTTGATCGAGGGTCGGAGAAGCACAAAAGACGGCCTCCCGGATCTCGGGGCGCTGGGCGAGCTCACGCAGCCTGCCGAGGAGCATCGAACGATCGCGTTCGAGCGCGGCGTCGAGCGCTTCGTCGGGGGAGGAAGGCGCCTCGACCCCGGCAGCCCATTCCGCCAGGACCGAAAACGGCAGCAGCGGGGCGCGCAGAACGAAGAAGCCGGAGGGCACGGCTCCGCTGCTCGGTCCGGAGCGCTTCATGGAGCGCTCCGGGAAGCGTCATCGGCGTCCGCGAGCCGCGCCTTGCCAGTCACCAGCGCCACGAGATCGATCATGTGCTCCTCTTCTTCCGGCTCGAGGGGGCCTTTGCCGAGCGCTTCCGCGAGATCTCGGACGTGCCCTCCCGTGTGCAGCGCGCAGAGGACTCCATCCATCTCGGGGGCCGACAGCGCGAAGCGGTACGCGTCGGACATGTCGGGAATCCAAGTCCCCTCCGGCAGGCCCGAGAGGGTCTGGAGCTCGGCCGGTGATACCCAGGATTGCATCGACTTGAACCCGTAGACCAGCGCCGTCCGTTCACCGAGGTGCGGGAAGATGTCGTCGCGTGCGCCTGGATGCTCGGCGTTGTAGCGGATGAAGGCGACGTCCACATCGCCTCGTTCGACCGCTGGCGCCACCAGTGAGCGATGGTGGTAAGACGCGCCGACCGCGCGGCAGCCGAACTTGCCGGCTTCGCGATGGCTTCTGATCCTCGCACTCCGACCGGGGTCGTCTTCGGTCACCACCCAGCCGGCCACACAGACGTCGATCCGATCGAGGCCGGAGACGGCGTCGATCACTTCGGAGAACGGCTTCGACAGCTGGTCGGGGCGCGAAAGGTAGGACACGACGCCGACCACCGTGTCGTCGCGGACGCCCCCGCCGCGCTCGAACAACATTTCGAGGCCCTTGCGTAGACCCTCGTACAGCGGCCAGTGCATGTCGGCCGTGAGGAAGAAGAAATTGATTCCGGCATCGAAGGCCTCCACCACGGCTTCGGGCCTGGAGATGCCGAGACATGCCGGGCTCACCTTCAGGCCCGAGGGGCCCAAGGAGAGGCGATCTGACAGGCGGGGGAGGCTCACGCGTCTGGGGCGCATAGAAACATCGGCCACGATAGTTCCGGTTGACCAAGCAACAAAGCGGCCGCTAGCTCTCGAGCTGGACGCGTTCGCTCCGTGACCGGTTCGGCCCGTCCGTTGCTTGGGAGACCGACATGATGCAAAAGTCCCTCTTTCTGTCCTGCTTGGCCGGAGCCTTCGTCCTCATCGGAGCGTGCGGCGACGACTCCGGCTCGGGAGGCAGCAGCACCACGACGAGCAGCTCGAGCACCACCTCGTCGAGCACGACGTCCTCCACGAAATCGTCATCCTCCGCGACGACGTCGTCCACGACATCGTCGACGACCGGCGCGGGCGGCGCGGGACAGTGCTTCGAGGAGTACGGTCCGAACGAAGAGATGCCGCCCAACACGGGGTGCAACGCTCCAGACAACGACTGCTCGTGCGTGGGCTGTATGGACGACGGCGTCTGTGCCGCAAACACGGACGACTGCATTTGCCCGGACTGCGCGGGAGACGAGATCTGCGCTTCCTCCGACTGCAACTCCCCGGACGAAGCTGTGACCCGTGGACGGAGGGATGTAACTGCGCCGATTGCGCCGACCTGCCCATCTGCGATCAGTGGGGCCAAGGAGGGGGAGGCGGCGGAACGGGCGGCGCTGGTGGTGCAGGTGGCGGCTGAGCCGGCAACCAAGTAAGCGGTTGCGCGCAACCCGCTTCGTAGCATGCAATAGGTGGCTCCCCTCCCCCCGCACGGCCCTGTAAATCCAAGACAATTTGGGGGCACACGCATTGCTTGAGGGCGTGCGTGAACATCCCCCAGCTTTTTGCTCGACGTGCGTTTCGGGGAGCCGCCTTCGGCTCGTTGGCCGTTCTCGCCGCGCTCGGAACGACCGCTTCCTGCGGGGAGGGCGCCCCGGAGAGCGGCTCGACGACGAGCGTGCGCGATCCGCTCGCGGTGGTTCGCGCGGCAGAGGCGCGGCTCATGTTCCAAGAGGCCGCGCAGTCGCCTCCGGAGGTTACCGACCGAGGCCTCCTCGTCCGGTCCATTCGGCTGAACGAGGCCCCAACCCGTTCCGCACGTTGGGCCACGCCTCGCACCGACCTGTCGGTCGAGGTCGCCCCTGCCGGCACGATGGTCGTATCCGGAGGCCGGCACCGCGCGACGGTCATGGCCTCGCGTATCGACGGACAGTCGAGCACCGCTGCCCGCGAAGGCGCCGCCGTCGTCACGCGAGACTCGGCCGGCGACGTCCGGGCGGCGCTGCTCGCTCGTTCCACCGGCGTGGAAGACCTGATCTACAAGACCGACGCGCGGCAGCTGACCGGCTACGAGCTCGACCTGCCCGAGGGATGGAGCCTGCGCCAGCCTGCTGGCTTCGCCGGCTTGGTCGAGATTCGCGACCGCTCGAACAAGCCGCGCCTGCGCATCCTCGCGCGCGTCGCTTGGGATGCAACCGGACGCCGGTTTCCTGTTGCCGCACGCGTCGACGGTCGACAAGTGACGTTCTCGGTGTCGGATGAAGCGGAGCTGCCGGTGGTGATCGACCCGGAGTGGCAGGATACCAACACGCCGGCCATCGTCCGCTCTCGCGCGACATCAACGCTGCTGCAGGACGGTCGCGTCATCGTGATCGGCGGCATGGCCGGCTCGGACGATCCCACTTCCGATGGTGGCGATGTCCTTTGCTCCACCGAGATCTACAGCCCGTTCGACCTCACGTGGGAGGCCGGGCCGCCGATCCAGGCAGCGGGCGACGCGGAGTGCACGCCCCTGATGGAGCACGCGGCAGTCCCGCTTCCCGACGGCACGGTGCTGGTCACCGGCGGAGCCAACCTCGCCGCCCGACTCGGCGTCGGCCAACCCGCTGCGCTGAACCAGGCGTGGCGCTTCGATCCGAAGCAGAGCTCCTTCAGCAGACTCGGCGCGATGAACGAGCCCCGCGTCCACCACACGGTCTCGCTCATCCCTTCGCCGGACCCCGTGAGCAATCCCGACGGTTGGCAGGTGCTGATCGCCGGCGGGCAAGACCGCCTCACGCCCTTCAGCGAATCCGGGACGGGCTGCAACATCGACGGCTGCCGCCGGTGCGTGGGGACGAAGTCGGCCGAGGTCTTCGATGCATCCGGGAAATTCACCAAGATGGAGATGGACCTCGCCCGCGCGTGTCACTCGGCAACCGTCCTCAAAGACGGAAGTGTCATGCTGATCGGCGGAGGCTCGGACGTCATCGCCCCGATCTCCAAGGTCCATGGAACGCCGGTATCCGCGATCAGCGTCTTCCGTCCCGGCTCGGGCTTCGAGACTCTCTCGACCGAGCTTCACCATCCACGCTTCGCGCATGTCGCCGTTCACCGACCGGACACCAACAAGATCCTCGTCGCGCTCGGCCGTGACGAGACCTGCCTGATCGGCTTGGACAAGTCGAAGTGCGCGAACCCTGGAGCGACCGACGAGATCATCGACGTCGACGCCGTCCTCAGCGCGAACCCGCCGGCCGACGCCATCACGGAGGTGGCTTGCGGGGAGACCTGCAGGACCCCCCGCAGCCACGCCGCGGGGATCCTGAACCGCGACGGTACTGTGCTCCTGGCCGGCGGGCAGGAAGAAGGCGTCAACGAGACGGTCCCTTCGGACGAAGCCAACATCTTCAATTTCGAGAGCCTCGGCTTCGAAGACGGCGCACCGCGCCTGCTCTCGCCCGCGTCCAAGCCGGTGCTGACCAACCTCCCGACCGGCAACACGCTCCTCGTAGGGCTCACCGCCCCGTCCGAGCTGCTCCCGGACAACGAGTGGGCGTACCAGGACGACCAGGTCCAGCTCAGCTTCAACGAGCCGCGGACATACGCCAGCGCAACTCTCCTACCTGACGGAACTGTTCTCATTGCGGGCGGCCTCCCCGGGTCGACGGCGAGCCTCGCCACGACCGAGATCTTCGATCCGATGACGCTCGCGCTCACGGCCGGGCCCACCATGACGACCCCGCGCGCCGGCCACACGGCAACCTTCCTGCCACCGGCGTTCGGCAAGCCCGCCCGCGTCTTGATCACCGGGGGCATGCCGCAGCCCGGCGACCTCACCGTCACGGCGATCGCGACGGCCGAGCAACTCGAAATCGGCGGTGGATTCTCGCCGATCGCGATGCCGATGCACCACCCGCGCGGCTACCACTCGGCCATCCGTCTGCCTTCGGGCAAGGTGCTCATCGTTGGTGACCACGACGCGCACTCGGTCGCGCCCCCCTCCGCCGAGCTCTTCGACCCCGAGACCGACGAGTTCATCGAGTTGCCTGCCCCGGCGCAGGCGCGAGCCTTCCCGCTCGTCACCTTGCTCCCGAACGGCAACGTTCTCATCGCCGGCGGGTTCACCGGTATCAACCTGGACGGCGCCTTCATCGGCGAGCTCTCTTCGGCAGAGGTCTTCGACCCGTCACAAGGCGAGCACGGGGAGTTTCGCCCGACCGGAAACATGATCGTACCGCGTGGGTTCGGATCGGCGACGCCGCTCGCGAACGGGATGGTGCTGATGGCCGGGGGCAGCCCGTCGTCCGCGACGGCCGAGCTCTACGACCCCGACACGGAGACGTTTTCGCTCGCCAACGGCATCATGAATCAGCTTCGACTCTCCCACTCGGCGACCATGCTCCCGAGCGGCAAGGTCTTGCTGAGCGGTGGAGCCGTCGCGCAGCGCGGAGTCCTCCCGCACAACGACAGCGAGATCTTCGACCCGTCCACCGAGCAGTTCGAGACCATCCCCGGCGCCGCGACCACCCCCGGCCGCTGGGATCAGCCCAGCATGTTGCTACCCAACGGGAGCGTCGCGCTGTTCGGCGGCACGCCCGACGCCTTCAACCTCGAAGCGATGGCGAGCATCTCGATCTTGGCTCCACAGGGAACGCCGGTCGCACCCGACCCGGGCCTTCTGAGCGCTCCGGTGGACGCCGTCCCTGGGGACACATACCCCGTCGCAGGCTCGGAGCTGACGCGATACTGGGGATCGAGCAGCGGGCCTTACGCTTCCCACGCCGGCGCGCCGATCGCGGTCTGGGTACCGATTGCGGGCGCCCCGGTCGCCGGAACGTTCGCTCCCTTCACGGGAAGCGGCGCGAGCTGGACGCCTCCATCGTCTCCCTATCAGGGGCAGGGCATCCTCTACACCTCTCTCCTGGGGCAGATCGGCAAGCCGGGCGTGCCGGTGACCCTTGCCAAAGCCCCGAACGGGATTCCCTGCGTTTCGGACTCAGCCTGCGACAGCGGCTTCTGCAGCGATGGCGTCTGCTGCGACGACCGGTGCAACGTTCCGGGCGAAGAGGGCCGTGCCTGTCGAGCCTGCTCGGTCGCGATGGGTGCCGAGGTCGACGGCGTCTGCTCCTTCGTGGACGAAGGCACGGATCCCCACGACGAGTGCCCCAAGGCGCCCGAGTGCTCCGAGCGCTTTGCGGTCTGTGGAGGGGACGGCCAGTGCAAGCCGTGTACGTGTGAGTCCAACCTCGACTGCGCCGAGGGCTACGTCTGCAGCGCGAGCGGGAGCTGCGAGGAGCCTCCCACGGTCATGGTTGGTGGGTGCTCGACGAGCCGGTCTCAGGGTTCCCCCACGGCAGGGCTGCCTCTGCTTGCCGCCGTCGCTGCCCTTCTCCGACGTCGGCGCCGAACGAGCCCGCAGGTGTGCGCTTGAGCACGATGTCGTCCCGAGGAGGATTCTACCGCTCAGTAGCAAGTTACCTATCGAGCAACCTGTTGCGCGCGGACGCTTGCTTGATGGTCAGAAACAGCCGGGAAATTGACGGCACGAGACGTGCTTAAGGTCCCCTCGCTGTTGCGTCGAAGCTGCAGCGCATCCCGACCCCAAAGGAGCAAGACCATGAGCGACCAAAACACCAACGAGACCGGAACGGAAACGACCACCACCGAGTCCCCGAAGAAGCTGTTGATCGGCAAGCGCGTGCTGCGTGACTTCGTGGTTCGGTCGGGCCTCCGCACCGGCAAGTGCAATAGCACCGGGGACACCGACGACAGCGACGACGCGTCGACCTGCTGGTGTAGCCGCTCGCGCTGAGTTGAAACCGTAACCGGAACAGGTGGAGGATCTCATGAGCCGCGACAAGAAGACCTTAGAAGCCGACGCCAACGCGCCAACCGCAGAGTCGCCCAAGAAACTCCTCGTGGGCAAACGCGTCCTTCGTGATTTCGTGGTTCGTTCGGGCCTGCGCACGGGAAAGTGCAACGAGACGGGCGACGACGAGTCCGTCGATGCGTCGACCTGCTGGTGCAGCCGCTCGCGCTAGAGCTCAAGTCGAGGCTCGGGATACTTGGCAGGCGCCGGCTGAGCACGTGACGCGCGAAGAGCGCGACTCCCAGCCGGCCCTGCATGGGGTCAACGGCTTTCTTTGTTCGAGCCAGGCAATCCGCCCAGGATGGCCATTACACGCACCGCAGAGATGCGTTGGGCGTCTCCGAGCTGCGAGGAGCTCCTCCTTCCGAGCCGGATGACCGTGCCAGATCGCACGCGCCCTTCGGCGCGGCCTCCGCTAGGAACGTCGCGCTCTCCGTTTGCAGCGAAGCCGACGCAATCCGACATGGGGGGCCGACGCTCAGCATCGAATTGCATAGCGAGCAACGGACTGCGCGCCACCATGTGCTCATTCACTTGATTGCCGCAAGGAATGCGTTGGAACGGGTCGTGCAGAGGTGGCTGTTGCTTGAAGGCGTCAGCTTCTGAGCACTTGTCTGATTGGAGGAACCAATGAGCGACGTGAAGAATGAGAATGACGAAGCCAGCATCCCGAACACCGAGTCCGAGCCGAAGAAGCTTCTGCTCGGCAAGCGCGTCCTCCGTGATTTCGTCGTTCGTTCCGGCGTCCGAACGGGAAAGTGCAATACCACAGTCTCTGGCAGCGACATCTCCGGCTCGACTTGCTGGTGCAGCAGATCGCGTTGATGAAGAGGGCGCGGCCCCGCTTCTGCCCTTACAGCGGTGTTCGGTTGCCGTGATCGAGTTTGCCGCTCCAAGGGCTCCCCTGGGTGAGAGCCCTTTCCGCGGCAAACAAGCCCCCCCTCTGCACCCGCCGCTCGATCGTCAATGGCGAGGGTGGGTCAGGGCAACCGACCCTCGCTGTAACGAATCAGGCGACGCTTCGACCTGCTCGGTGCGGCCAATCCCGCGGGCAGGTTGAGGCAGCGCCTCTCAAGGAGAGTCGAAGATCGGGATACGGGGCGGGCGCCGGTCGAGCAGGTCGAGCGCGACCAGCGCGACTCCCAGCCGGCCTTGCATCAGGGTGTTCGTCAGTGCCCTCGCTTCGGGCAGGGCGGTCCTCAAACGCACGAACGCGCGACGGCGATCGCGTGCGTCGGAGCTTCGAAAGAGCGCGACAGCCTGACCACAAGCGCCGCAACAGAGTGTCGGATGGGACGCTCGCATGAGCTGGACGGTATCGAGAGCAGCGCGCACCGCATCCAAGTGTCGAGGCTCCGCCTGAGCGCGAGAAGCCTCCACGAGGAGGAGTGTGTGCCCCGCGATACCGTTGCACCAGCTGTCTGCGAATTCGTCCGGAACGGGACCGTCGAGCCGACGAGGCCAAAGGATGAGCCCTTCGCCGGTCGACGCGGTGTCCACGAGTTGGTCGAGAGCGCTCGTGATCGAGGGGTGGTTCGGGTTCCATCGAAGGGAGGCCTGGATGGCACCGGCAAGGCCGTGCGCCAGGCCGACGAACGTGCCCGGGCTGCGTGAGGCGACCGGCTGTGCGAGCGACTCGATCGTCCTTTCGAATGCTCGCACCCCGACCCGCTCGACGACGTCCGACACGACGCCGCGATCTCGGAGCTCCCGGGCCGCGAGCACGAACCCAGGCGCTGACGAGTAGGTGTCGATCGAGCCTTCCTGGGCGGCCACCTCCTGCCAGGCCCCCTCAAGCCGACTGACCGCCTCTCGCAGGGCACGTTCGTCACCTCGCTCCTTGGCAATAGTCGCTCCCACGTAGGCGAGACCGCCAAGTCCGAAGAAAATCCCGAACCGGGCGCTCTCCCCTGATGGCTCGGCGAAGTCCTTCGCGTGCAGTCGGTCAGCCGCCCTCGCCCATTCATCAGCTCGCTCGAGCGCACCGGGCGTCCGTAGGAGCCGATGGATCTCGACGAAGAAATACGCCACTCCCGCGGCTCCCAGAGCGAAGCCGGACCACCTCGCCGGCTGGGCGCCCACCAGCTCTTCTTCGGTGAAGCGGAAAGCCGCTTGGATCGAGTCGTCCACGAACGCACGCAGGTCGGAGAATCTGGGTAACGTCGGCCTCGTCGTCGATTCTGAAGAGCTGGCCACTGGTGCTTTTTCGGAGAATAGCTCCGATTGCCACGCCAGCGCTCCACATTCTCACAACGATATTGGCGGTGCGATAGACGCCTGCTAGCGTCTTCGACGATAACGCCGCGGGGAAGGCTGCGATCGACGTCGCTACTCGACCTGCGCTCCAGCCCGAGGACCATCGATGAAGAATCAAGAGAGCCAGTACGAGAGGACGAACGAGGAGAGCACGGGCGAGACCGTGGATCAGGAGCAGACGTCGAAGAAGCAACTCCTCACCAAGCGGGTTGTGCGGACGTTCATTCCGGTCCGATCCGACGTGCATGCAGGCTCAGTCGGTTGCGGGCGCTCGCGCTGACCCCAGGCCACACCGTTTCCACGCTCGAAGGGCCAGGTCGGCTTCGTCGCCCTGGCCCTTCGCCATTTCGCTACCGCCACTCCTTCGGCCGCTTGTCGAAGACCTTGTCGAGCGCCTCTCGGACCGCGTCCACCGGGCCGAGCAACACGCCGAACACGGCGTCCGTGAGCCCTCGGATGAACGCGCCCGCCTTCGCTCGTTCGTCGGCCTTCTCCTGATGGCCGGCGGCCCAGCATCCAAAGCAGACGAAACCGTCATGGTTGGCGTAGAGAGCGGTCTCGGTCACGCGCTTCTGGCACTGGGCACACGATGCCTTGCCGTCCGCGGCGAGCTCGGCCGCGGCGCGGCGGAAGGGGCTGCCGCCGGGCATGGCGACGGCGCGCTCGGTGGGCGGGTCACGGACGATGCGCTCGACCTCGGGGCCGTCGAGCCAGACGCCGCCGCAGCCGGGGCAGAAGTCGATGAGGAGGCCCGCGAGGCGGAGCTCGAAGGGCTTGCCTTTGCACCGGGGGCACGCGTCGAGGGTGGCGTGCAAGTGGCCGGCCGGTGATCTCGCGAGCGCGGCGAGGATGACCTCATCCTTGCGCTCGGGCAGGTGCGACGCGGTGGGACAGAGCGCGGCGAGCTCGTGCGAATCGAGCCAGACACCGGCGCACTGACGGCAGACGTCGATCTCGAGCTTGCCCTCGGCTCGCTGGACGGCCTCGAGCGTGGAGAAGTCGCGGGGACAGAGCATGGAGCCAGGATAGCGGCTGCCGAGGGTCGCGGTTCGAAGAGCGACCTGATAGCCTCCGAGTCGCAGTCTTTCTTTTCATCCTTGGAGGACAACATGAAAGCTTGGCTCGGCCTCGCGGCCGGCGCAGTGGCGTTCGTCGGGTATCACCATGCCGCGCTGGCGTGCGGTGCGTGTTTCATCCCGCCGGACTCGGAGACGGTCGTGTCGGGTCACCGCATGGTGATGTCGATCTCGGCGGAGCAGACGGTGCTGTGGGACCAGATCCAGTACCAGGGCGCTCCGGAGGAGTTCGCCTGGGTGCTCCCGGTGAAGCCGGGTGCGACGATCGAAGAGGCGACGGACGCGTTCTTCGAGACGCTCGAGGCGACGACACGAACGACTGTCGCGGGACCACCGGTGAATTGCTCCAGCGGCGACGACTTCTACGACTACGGCGAAGGCGGAGACGGCTGCTCACCGGGCTGCGGCGACATGTCCGCTGGCTCCGAAGACGGCGGCACCGGCGGCGGATCCGCCTTCGGCGCGCCACGCCAGAAGGACCCGGTGGAGGTCGTGCATCAGGGCAGCGTCGGTCCTTACGAAACTGTCACGCTCTCCACGGCCACACCAGGCGCGCTCAACGTCTGGCTCGGGCAACACGGTTACAACGTGGACGCAGCGGCGCAGCCGATCATCGACGACTACGTCGCGGAGGGGTTCGACTTCATCGCGCTCAGGCTCCAGCCTGGCCAGGGGGTGCAGCAGATGAAGCCGGTGAAGATCGTCATGCCCGGCGCGAGCCTCTCGCTGCCGCTCCGCATGGTGGCCATCGGAACGGGCCCGCAGACCCCCATCGTGCTCTACCTCATCGGCGAGGGGCGTTATCAGCCGATGAACTTTCAGGAAGCGGCGATCGACACAGCCTCGCTTTCCTTCGACTTCGCCGACAGCACCTCGAACTACGAAGCGCTGCGGCGGCAAGCGCTCGGGGCGAACGGCGGCAAGTCCTTCGTGACCACCTTCGCCAAGCGAGACGTCTTCACGAGCCTTCGCTTCCCGTTCGGCGCTGTCGGAGCGACGCAGTCCTTTGCCGCGATCTACGGCCAACAAGCGATCTCGAACGGCGAGGCCACCGGGGCGTGCGCGCTCCAGCCGGTCGCCGGCGGCGTCGTCGCCAATCCGTGTCCGCCGGGCGAGCCATTCGACTCCCCGCAATGCACGGGCGTGGCTCCAGGCGAGATCGACGCTCGCTCGCTCGGCTGTGACGGCGCGTACGACATCTCCACGGCGCTGATCGGCATGCGCCCGGCCGACGTCTGGGTGACGCGAATCGAAGGCATCTGGCCGCGCGAGGCGCTCGCCGAAGATCTGGATATCGGTGCGGGTGCCCAGGGCCCGGTCGAGAACGCCCTCGTGGCGACGAAGTCGACGAACGACGACCAGGCCTGTAGCGGCGCCATGGGCGGGACGTTCGCCATCTGGAAGAAGCTCGACCCGCCGAAGAAGACGCCGAAGGCGCCGTTCTTCTATCTGCTGGGTGGGCTCGCGCTGATCTCGCGGCGCTTGCTACGCGCCGCGAGACCCACGCGCATCGCTCACTTCTCGTAGAGCTGCGCGGCCGCCATGCCCTGACCCGCCGGGACGAGGAGCACGAGGTTCATCGGCGCGGGGAAAGGCGAGGGGTTCTTGAAGCAGTCGGGGCTCTTGCCGAGCACGGCCATGGGCCCCGAGGAGTTGTCCTGCGCGACGGTCTGGTTGCCGGGCGGCGGGAGCGGGAGCTGCAGCTGCACGTCCACCTCGCTCGCGGTGCCGGTGCCGATGACCGTGTAACACTTGCCCGGCTGCAGGGTGACCTGCATGGTCAGGCACTGGCCGGCCTGGAAGTTCCCCGCGAGCGCGCCGCCGACGGCCCGCGCGCCGGGCGCGTTCTGCTGGGCGAGGAGGTTCAAGCCCTGGGTCGCGGCCGTCGCCGCCATCGGGTCGAGGGCCTGGGCGGGCGAGCACGAAGCGCCGCCGAAGCCGCCGAGGCCACCGAGGCCGCCGCCGCCCGCGACGCACGCGCTGCCGTTCCACGTCTGCCCGGCGGGGCACTGCGTGCCGCCACCACCACCGGCGACGCAGGCGCTGCCGTTCCACATCTGGCCGGCGGGGCACATCTGACCGCCGCCGCCACCCGGCGCGCACTGCATCCCGTTCCAGGTCGTCCCCATCGGACAGCTCGGCTGCATGGCCATGCACTGCCCGCTCGCCTCGTCGTACATCTGCCCTTGCATGCAGACGGGCTTGTCCTTTTCGCAGCCGGCGAGAGACAGGACCCCGAGCGCGAGGGCACCAAGCGAAGCGATGACGTGACGAACCATGGACGTTCTCCTCCGTGAGGGCGCGCGAGTTGGGGCGCCGCTTGCGGGTGGAACGTACCACCGGGCTCGAGGCTTACGCTCGAAAGTTGCTGGATCACCCGTCCGAGGTGAACACGAGGGGATAGGTGACCGTGACCACGCCGCCCTCGGGCTGCGGGAACGACATGCCGTAGAACGCGCGGGCGACGCAGGTAGCGAGGCCGTCCTCGCGGTCGGACGTGGCGGAGGCGTTGCCGACGGAGCCGTCGCGACCGATCACGAACTTGACGGAGACCCTCGCGTCGCTCGCGCTACCCCGCTGGGTGCTCGCGAAACACTGGCGGAACCGGCCGTGGTTCTGCCGGACGATCCGCTGGATGATCTCCGGAGGCAGACGCCCTTCGAAGCGGGCGCCGCACCGTTCGCTGCAGAACCGCGGCGCCTTGGCGCGGTGCCCAGCCAGGCGACGCTCGATCGCCGCGCCCCCGCTCTCGCCTGTGGCGAGCGTGCCCAGAGCGATGGGCAACCCCCCGTGCCCGCCGCCCTCCCCTATCCCGCTCAGCCCGATGACTCCCTTCGAGCCGTCTGCGCCGCCCGAGCTCCCCCAGACGGACGGCTCGCCGAAGCTGTCTCCTGGAGCTGTCGCGTCCGTCCACAGCGAGACCTCGTCGCGGTCCGCTGCTGCGAGCAGGCCGATCATCCCAAAGGTCCGCGCCTCTTCGATCGAAGTGGGCTCGTTCGCGGGCGCCGGCTTCGACACCGGACCGCGTTTCGCCGGCTCCGCCTCGCGTCTCGGACGAGGCATGATGCTCACACCGGGGCCGACCTCGTCGTTGAAGGTGGAATCCACCGTGAGCGGTATCGACCGCGCCTCGGTCTTGTCGAAGGACCTCCGCAGGTCCTCCACGTCCGTCTCGGCGTGTGAGAGCGGCGCGTACGTGAGGAAGGCGAGGCCGAAGATGCCGGCGTGCAGGAGCAGCGCCCCGGCGTCGGCGGCGGCGTAACGCTTCTCGAAAACGGGCGGGAACGCCAGCATCGGGAGCTTGTCTTCCGTCGCGTCGATCACGATCTCGACGTCGTCCACCACCGTCTTCGTGCGCTTGCCCCGCACGACCTGGATGCGCTCGCGGCCGGCCACGAGCTCGAGGCCGTTCGCGCCGAGCTCGAGGCGGCCGACGCCGCCGGTCAGGGGCATCGATTTGGGCGGGGAGATCCGCTTCGCCATCAGGACCGACGCGCCCCAGCGCACCGTGATCTGGATGGTCGACGGCACGCGGGCCGAGCTCGTTTCCTCGTGCATGGTGAGGAGCCAGACATCCGAGAGGGCGCCGTGTTCCCGAGCTCCGCGTGCCGGGCCGCAGGGGCTTTGGTAGGGTCCCGCGCACATGGACGCGGCCCTCGAGAGCTTCGTGACCCGAGCGACGGGCGCCGGAGGCGTGGAGCGCGTGGAGCGCATCCAGACCCTCTGGGGCGGATACGGGCGGCTCCTCCGCGCCCACCTGCACGGAGGCACGCGCGAGGCGGTGATCGTGAAACACGTGATCGCGCCGCGGGCGACGAGCGGCGCGGACCTCGGGCACCGGCGCAAGCTCCGCTCTTACCTGGTCGAGCAAGCGTTTTACGCGCGCTACGCGGAGCGCTGCCCGCCCGGCGCGCGCGTCGCCGCTCACCTCGGACAAACACACGAACATGACAGCTTCGTCTTGCTACTGGAAGACCTCGATGCAGCCGGCTTCTCGCGGCGGATGCGCGACCCTCGCGGCGCGGAGCTCGATGTGTGCCTCGGCTGGCTCGCGGCATTCCACGCCGCGTTCCTGCACACCGCGCCGGAAGACCTCTGGGAGGAGGGCTCGTATTGGCACCTCGCCACGCGCCCCGAGGAGCTCGCGGCCATCGCGGGAACCGCGCTCCACGCGCGCGCGCCCGAGAACGACCGGCGCCTGCGCGATGCGCGCCACCGCACGTTGATCCACGGCGACGCGAAGCCGGCGAACTTCTGCTTTCGAGCGGACGGCCGCGCGGTCGCGGCGGTGGACTTCCAATACGTCGGCGGCGGGACGGGGATGCGCGACGTCGCTTATTTGCTCCACGGTCTGCCGTCCGGCGAGGCGACGCGAGCGCTCGACGTGTACTTCGCGAGACTGCGCGCCTCGATCTCGAAGGAGATCGACGTCGGCGCCGTGGAGAGCGAGTGGCGCGCGCTTTACCCGGTCGCCGTCGAGGACTTCGAGCGGTTCGTGGCCGGGTGGCGGGGCTGATGCGATACTCGGAGCATGCTCCGCGCTTGGCTCACACCCCTCTTCTTGCTCCTGGCGGCCGGCGGCTGCGCGACGTCGAACAGCGTCGACGACGGTGACGACGACGGCCAATCCGGAGGCTCGACGACCGGGAGCGGGGGCGGCGGAACGTGCGCCGACCCGCCGACCGCGGCAGCCAGCAACAGCGGACCGGTCTGCGGCGGCGACCCGTTGACGCTGACGGCGCAGGCCGTCGCAGGCGCGACCTACGCGTGGACGGGCCCGAACGGGTTCACGTCGAGCGAAGAGAGCCCCACGCTGAGCGACTTCGGTCCGGAGGACGAGGGGACCTACAGCCTGGTGGTGACCGTCGACGGCTGCGCGAGCGCTCCAGCGACGACGGTGGTGACGGGGCCGGCGGAGGCGGTCGCGTTCTCGCAGACGACGACGGCGGACTTCGACATGAACACGAACGCTTCGCTCCTCACGGCGAACGACGAGATCACGCTCGGCTCGCAGGTGGACACCGGCGACGGCTCGGACGGCGCGTTCGCTCCCGGGTCGAGCACGACGATCGCTGGAGGAACCTACGACTTCACGACCGTGACGATTCCGTCAGGTGTGACCGTGACCGTCACTGGCAACCAGCCGCTCGTCATCCGGGCGACGGGCGCGGTCGCCGTCAACGGAACCATCGACGCGAGCGGCGCGGCGGGCGGCAACGGCGTGACGTACTCCACGTTCGGAGCGGGCGGGCTCGGGCGCGCGGGCGGCGGCAACGGAGGCAACGGCTCGTTCGACGTCAACCTGGGCCCCCTCGCTGGCGTCATCGGCACCGGGACGGGCCCCGGCGCGGCGGGGAGCGGCTGGAGCGGCGGCGGAGGCGGAGGACACGTGGCGCTCGGCGGCAGCTCCGGTGGCGCAGGAGGCTCGGGAGGGATCAGCTACGGAATGCTCGACCTGACGACCCTGACTGCGGGCTCGGGCGGAGGCGGCGGCTCCGGCGGCTACAACTGCGGAGCCGGAGGAGGAGGCGGCGGCGGGGGCGCGATCTGGATCAGCGCGCCGTCGATCACCGTCGGAGGGTCCGGCGCCGTGCGCGCGAACGGCGGCCCAGGCGGTAGCGACGGGTCGGGGAGCTGCGGCGGTGGAGGGGGCGGCTCCGGCGGAAGCATTCGCCTCACCACGAGCACCCTCTCGAACAGCGGGACGATCTCGGCCCAGGGCGGCGTCGGCGGCGCCTCGGTCATCGCGGGCTCTCCCTATTACGGCATCGGCGGCGTCGGATCGGCCGGGCGCATCCGGCTCGACTACGGGACCAAATCGGGCGCCGGAACGGTGAGCCCCGCGGCGGGCTTCGAAGGAGCGGTGGTCGCGACCACGGGAACGACGCTGACGGATCTCATCGCCGCGCCGAGCGGGTTCTGCGCGTGGGGCACGCTCACCTTCGAAACAACGGAGCCGTCAGGGACCTCCGTCGTGGTGGACGTGCTCGATCAAGCCGACGAGGTCGTCGCCAGCGGCGTCCAGTCGGGGACGGACCTCGGGGCGGTCCTCGACGGGGTGACTGCGGTTCGCCTCCGCGCGACCTTGTCGACGACGAGCGCCGAGAAGCCCGTTCTGGGCGGCTGGTCGCTCGGCTACATGGGGCTGTGACCCAGCCCCAGAAGACGAACGCAGTCCGCATCCTCGAGAAGCTCGGGATCGCCTTCGAGCTCCGCGCCTACGAGGTCGACGAGTCCGACCTCTCCGCGGAGACGGTCGCGCGCAAGGTGGGCTTGCCGGCCGAGCAAGTGTTCAAGACGCTCGTCTGCCGGGGCGACAAACACGGCGTCTGCCTGGCCGTCATCCCCGGTGACGCGGAGCTCGACCTGAAGGGCCTCGCCAAGGTCACGGGTGACAGGAAGGTCGACACGGTACCCCTGAAAGAGGTGCAGCCGCTCACCGGCTACATCCGCGGGGGCGTGACCGCGCTCGGCGGCAAGAAGGACTATCCTGTCATCTTGGACGAGACAGCCATTCTCTTCGAGGTGATCTCGATCTCCGCCGGGGTACGCGGCACGCAGGTGCTGCTCCACCCCGAAGCGTACGCGCGCGCCACGAACGCGAGACACGGCGACATCTCCCGCCCGAAGGTCACGCGCTGAACGATCAGTGGAAGATCATGGGCCCGGGGATCGTGGGCGGTGCGCGCCTTCTCGTGATGGGCCCGAACGACGCCACCGCGACGGGCTCTGCTTCCCCGGAGGCGCTGCCGATGTCGACGCCGACGAACATCGGCGCTTCGCCCACGAAGCTCGGCGGCGATGCGAAGAGCACGCGCAGGGCGGCCTCGTTCACCACGGCAGAGAAGGTCCCCGTCGATCCGCGTTCGACGATGTACGAGGCGATCACGAGCGGCTCCGGCGGGGCAGGCTGCGCCCCCGAGATCATTCCATCCATCTCGAGCACCGCCGTGGAGGGCATGAGGAAAGAGACCCGCTCCTGGCCCGCACCACACGGCGTCGCCGTGCAGACGCGGAACGCGTAGAGATACCCCGGAACCAGGGTCTTGGGCTCGAACGAGACGCGCGCGCGCTCGACTGCTTCACACGCCGAGGCGTCGAAGATCCCCTCCACGCGCGTGAAGAGGGCCGAGCCGTCGGCGCGAATGTCGAGCATATGCATCGTGAGGTTCGCTGCCGCCCATTGCCCACATCGGACCTGGAGCCCACCGAGGCTCACGGGAGCCGTCGAGTCGAGGAGGAGCCGACCGACACGCCCCTCCCGGCGGCGCAGCGTGATGACCGCCGTCTCGCCGCTCCGCTCGACCTGCACGTCGTCGGCACGCCGCTCGGGAGCCTTGCCGCTCTCTCGTCCGGTCACGAATGTCGGGAGGCTCGAGACGCGGAATGGTACGGCGCGGACCTCCGGCGGGGCGGACCCGGGGACAAACGACGACATTGGCGGCGAGAGGCCCTCGACCGTCTGCACCTCGAGCGCTGCGGCAGGCAGAGCCTCCGAGGGAGCCTCGGGCTTGGCGGGCGCGCCGCAAGCGCAGGCCAGAGGCACGAGCAGCGCAGCGAGCGCTCTGCGATCGCGGCTCATAGCGTCTCCAGGTACGCCGCGAGCGCGACGCGATCTTTCCGCGTGAGCTGGACGGTCTTGCCCATGAAATGGTCGGGAGACTTGAGCAGGTCTTCGAGCGTGGCGAAGCGCCCGTCGTGGAAATAGGGTGCCGTCCCTGCCACACCCGTGAGCGACGGCGTGTCGATCTTGGTCGCGCCTGTGCTGACGACGACGGCCTTACCATTGGTCCGCCCGGCCGGATGACACGCCGCGCACGAGGTGGTCTCGTCCTGAAAGAGCTCCTCGCCCCGCGCGACGAGGGCCGCGCGCGCCTTGTCGGGGGCTACCTTGGGAGCCTTCATGGACCCGACGTAAGCGAGCAGATCCTCGAAGTCGGCGCGATCGGCGCTCAGCACCGCCATTCCCGTCCCACGCAGGCGCGCAAGCGTGTCGGTGACGTGAGCGCGGACGGTCGACTTGTCGCCGTCCCACCCGAACGGCGCCGAGCCGGCGAGGCGCCCAGCGAGCATGATGGTCTGGCGGGGCCCGTCGGGCGTCTGCCACGTGATCGCGTCGTCGCGACCGTCCGGATGGCAGCTGGCACAGGCACGCCCGTCTCCGGAGATACGCCCGTCGTTCGTGGCGTGGAAGAGCGCGCGGCCGCGGAGCAGCTGCGCCGCGGGCATCCGGCTCAGGATGGCCGGGACGGAGATCTCGCGTGTCTTGCCGTCGGCGATCGAGACCACGGTGAGCGCGCTGGCGAACTGCGAGAAGACGACCGCGCGGCCGCGCTGCTCGTCGAGGGCGATCCCGGTCGGGCCCGCCGGCACGCGGAAGCTCGCGAGCTGTCGCCGAGAAGGATCGACCGCGCGGCCGTCGAGGCGCAGCACCGCGTTGGATCCGAGGCACACGACGAGCAGCGACTGCGAGCCTGCATCGAACGCCGCAGCACGAGGCAAGAGACAGGCGTCGGTGCTGACGAGCGCGTCACCCGCGGCTGTGCGTGTCATCGGGCGCTCCGCGCCGGCGTCGACCACGCTCACGAGCGGCCGCTCGGTCGGCCCGCGTTCGGGCGAGCCGTACCCGCCGGAGCTCGCCTGCTCGACCTCCCCGGGATCCACGACGACCATCGGCGCGAAGACCCTCGCCTCCACCTGCGGGACGATGGGGTCGGTCGCCTTCGGCGACGTCGGGCTCGAGGGAGGTGAAGCCTTGGTCGGCTCGCCGGGCTGGGGCGGGGCCGCGCCCTGAAGCGCGGGCTTCTCCGGGTGTGCAGGCGACCCGGGCTCACCCGCGCGCGCGGGCAGGGTCGTGACCGCTTTCGCCAGCGCAAAGCCCTGACAGCCCGCCTGGAGCTGACCGCTCTTCTTGGCGCGCAGATCGATGGTGCGAACGGAGGGCAACGCTGACGATGCTGTCGGCAAGTCCACCACGCTCATCTTCGCGTCGACCACGTGGGCGACGAAGGCCCGCTCCCCGTCGTCGTCGACCACGACGGCGCGTGGCTCACGCGGCACGTCGACCTCGGCGCGGACCTTCATCGTGGCGACGTCGAACGCGAGGACTTTGTGCGCCCAGGCGCTCGTGACCGCGAGCGTCGCGCCGTCGGGGCTGGTCGCGAGGCCAAACGGCTCCGACGGCACGTCGAGCGAGCAGCGGACGGCGAAGGTGTCGCCGGGCGTCGCGCCGGGCTCGAGCAGCTGGAGCTTGTTCTCGTCGCGCAGGGTGACCACGACCCGGCCGTCGCCCAGGACGAGCAGGCTCGCCGGAGCGCCGTCGAGCGGCGTCACGCCGAGCTGCTTTCCGCTCTGGATGTCGATCGCGTGGATGGCCCGATCGTCCTCGTGAAGCACGTACGCGACGACCTGGTTGCCCCAGGAAGAGAGGGCGACAGTCCCGCCCTGCCCGGACGACGAGAGCGGTGTGCCGGCGTGGGTCGGTCCCTTCCGGGCACAGGAGGCGGGCTCCGCCAGGCCCGAGGAGGCAGACGCGGGCCGCGCCACCGGCGCGGCCACGGCTTCGTCCGACTGGATCGCCGCGCCCGAGCAGGCAGCCACGATCCCCAAGAGTCCGAGACCTGAAAGGAGTCTTTGCCGCGCCATGCACCCTCCTGAGCACGGACACCGGATGCCGTCCGATGTCGCGCCGACATGGACCCGCCAGGCCGCCCTGGGTTGGGGTCGACCCGTGCAAACGCGGCAGCCAGCCGTTTCTTACAGGGGCTCGTCCGCGTTGTAGTCGTCGAAGACCGTGGTGCTCGCCCCCGGATCGCTCATCCCGAACCCGATGTTCACGTCGTCCGCCGCCCACGCCGGCAAGGGGGTCAACACGCCCACCTCGGTCCATGTACCGCCGTCATCGACCTCGAACCGCATCTCGTCGGCGAGGACCTGAACCCGGAAGCCTCGGAGCTCGGTGACGGCCAAGGTGCCGAGGTTGTTGCCATTCCCCATGGCGTCGAGGATCTCGTTGGCGGAGACCGTGCCGGCTGCGTGCTCGAGGATGACCTTGGGTCCGGCGCCCGTGCCCTCCACGATCTCGAAGAAGACGCTGCCGGCGCCCTCGTCCTCCACGCGGATCGAGGTGAAGCAGTTCGCGGCGGCGGCGGCGGTCTCGCTGTACGCGCCGGCGTAGCTCGCGATGCCGACCGGCGTGAGCGCCATGGCCGGGTCGGGGTCGGGCTCCGCCGCCGCGCCGTCGACCGCCCAATAATCCGTCGCGGACGCCGGGTCGAACCCGGTGAAATCATCCGTGTAGCCGTGGCAAGGGCCGAAGCCGCCGCCGCCCGAGCCACCCGAGCCGCCGTCTCCTCCACCGCCGCCCATTCCGCCCGTGCCCGTGGTGGTCGAGCCCGAGGACGAGCTCGAGGTGCCCGAGCCGCTCGTCGTCGCGCCGGACGAAGCCGAGCTCGTGGACGTCGTGCCGTCATCCTCTCCCTCGTCGGAGCAAGCGAGGAGCGTGAGGCAGCCGAGGAGCGAGACCGAGGCCAAGCGAGTCTTCATGCTGCCCATCGTAGACGGAAACTCAGCGACGACGACGCCGAATGGCCAAGGCCACGGCCGCGACGACGCCGGCAAAGACGGCGAGCAGATCGAGCGGGAGCGGGATCTTGGTTGGACGGCGAACGACGATGGGCGGGATAGGGACGGGGGTCGGGTCCTTTGCCGGCGAGAAGTAGACGTCCGCCACACCAGGTCTGGGGCTCGAGGTGTCCTCGAAGACGGTGAGGAAGGGCATCGCGGGCATCGGCAGGTCGACCTGGATGCTGCCGGGCCCGACCGCCTCGGCCAGCTTGACCTTTCCCGGGAACAGGTCGCCGTTCTCGAGCGCACCTTCCACCTTCGAGCTCGAGACGAAGTAGACCCGCAGGGCGCGCGAGGAGGGAGCGAGGTGCTTCTGCGATGCCAGCACCGTCTCGCGCTGATCCGCCGGCTCGCGATAGGGGTAAAATGGCTTCTCGGTCGCGAAGCTCATCCGCACCGAAGACGTCGCGATCGAGCGCGAGCCGGGCTTGCCATCCGCGCTGGCCGAGTCGGCGATCTTGAACGCCGTGATGATCCACCTGTTCTTCACGTAGGGCGTGAGCCAATCCGTGAGCGTCGGGCCTTCGGCGAAGCCGCGCTCCTTCAACCACGCGGAGAGCGCCGCCGGATCGTCGGCGGCGAGCACGACCGCGTCGAACCCCGCGACACGCTGCGTGTCGAGGACGCGGACAGGCGCGCCCGCGCTGGCCGCTCCGCTGTCGCTCGAGGCGCGGAGCATCCACATCGCCGTGCACCCCGGCTCGATCTCGAGGCCGCCGTCCTCGTAGACGATGGAAGGCGTGAGCCTCGAGTGCAGGCCGTCGAACACGGATGACGCCACCTCGCCGAGCTCCGGCCTGGACGGCGTGGGCACGAGAAACCCAAACGCGTCCCCGCTCGAGACGAAGGAGGCGCGCCGCACGAAATGCTCCACCTTCTTCTGCTCGTCCCAGACGATGAGCGCCTCTTCGTCGGCGATGCGGACGATGTCACCGTTCCGCGGGGCAGGCGCGCACGCGCGCGCGCGCGGAGTCGAGGCCATGACGACTGCAGCGAGCACCGGAGCGAGGAGGAAGCGCACGGTGCGCGTCAGGATACAGCAGATGGCGCAGCCTGGCCGTCGCCCAGGAGCTCCTTCGCGATACGGAGCGTGTCGGCGTTTTCGGGGACGTTCTGCAGGAACGAAGCGCGCGCTTCTGCCGTGACGATACGGTCGGCGCGAGCGAGGAGCGCGTCACGCGCTTGCTCGGCGGCGCGCCTCGCATCCTCTGCTCGCCCCAAGGCGAGGAGCGCGCGCGTCCACGTGTTGCGGATCTCACCCGTGTACTCCTCGACCAGGCCCTCGTCGACCTCCCGCATCGCGCGCTCGATCAGCTCGAGCGCGCGCTCCGCCTGGCCTTCCTTCAGGACGGCGCGTGCGAGCGCGAGGAGACCCACCGCGCGAGGTCCCGCGGGCGCTTTCTCCACGAGAGGCTCGAGGATGGCTCTTGCCTCCGCCAGCCGCTCGAGATCGACGAGGGCCAGCGACTGATGGAACCGCGTCATGAACGCGATGACCTGCTGCGAGACACCCCGGGCAAGAGACGAGGCCTCGTCCTGGAGCCGAACGGCGCGCTCCAGCTCTCCCTGGTGCCGAGCGATCGTACCGAGATTGTGCAGCGCGACGAGCGATATCCAATGCAGGCCACGGCGCTCCGCGATCGCGAGGGACTGCTCGTAATGGGCTCGCGCATCCTCGTTGCGACCGAGCTGGGCGTAGCCGTAGGCGGTCGCAGCGCGGGCAGCCAGGACCTCGACGACGTATCCCGCCCGCTCGAATGCCCCGAGCGCTGCTTCGTCGAGCTCGAGCGCCGCATCCAACGCGCCGTCGTACATCGCGAGCCACGCGCGCGCTCGGAGGAGGTACCCCTCGTCCAGCGCGGTGGACGAACGAGCCGCGAATGCGTCCGCCGCGCGCTGGGCGAGCTTCCTTTCACCGGAGCGGAGGCAGCCCATCACGATCTCGATCGAATCCTCCATGGGAGGATGAACCTCCGGCGCCGACTCGAGCGCCGCGAGGAACGCCTCCAGGTTGGGCGTGAACCGAGGGCTTCGCTCGAGCGCGAGCGTTCGAAGCAAGACGCTCGTGAGCTCCACCCAGGCCTCGGTCCCGCGCGCCACCGCCTCGAGGGCCAGGTCGATGCGACTGGCCACCGACGAGGTGTTCGCCGTCCAGATGAGCGAGAGGATCACGGCACGCGTCAGGTCGTGGGAGGCCACCACGGGCCCAGCCGCCGCCTCGATCTTGCTCACGAGCTCGATCACCCGGCTCGGATCGTTGCGATCGAACGCCGAAAGCGCCGCCTTCTCCCAATGCGGCACGGCCCGAGCAGCTTGATTGCCGAGCTCGAAGTGTCGCGCGATCACCATCGAGTCCGACTCTCCGTGTGATTCGAGCCACTCGGCGGCGAGGCGGTGCCCGACGACCAGATCCGCGTCGGTCAACGTGGCGTTCGCCGCGTCGCGGAGCAGCGCGTGGCGGAAGGCGAGCTGTTGCTCCCCCGGGAGCCTGGTCTCCGCGGACCGGACGATCACGTCGCGACGAACCAGCTCCTCGAGCCACTCGGTGAGGGTCGCCGCCTCGGCCTGGCCCACCAGGTGCTCCACGCCCCCGCGCCAGAACGTCTCACCGAAGATGCTCGCCGCGCGGAGGACACGGCGAGCGTTGGCCTCCAAGCGCTCGAGCCGCTCCTGCAACAAGGCGAGCACGGAGGGTGGCGACGACGTGAGCCCCTCCTTCGACGCGTTGGAGAGCTCGATCAAGAAGAGCGGGTTGCCGCCCGCCTGCTCGACGATGCGCTCGACGGTGTCGGCGTGCGCCCCCTCGCCGAGGCGGGCACGCACGAGCGTCTCGGCGGCCCGCTTCGCGAGCGGCGCGATCTGGATGCGATCGAGCAGCCGGGTAGAGAGAGCGCGGGGGTGGACGTCCTCGATCTCGGGGCTGGCCGTGGCGATCACGAGCAAGGGCTGCTCGTCGAGCTCGCCGAGCGCGCGGTCGAGGAGGCGCAGGCTGGCCACGTCGCACGCTTCGAGCGACTCGACCACCAGCACGATCGGGCCCTCCGACAAGGCGGCGGACAGCGCGTGCACCCACTCCTCGGTCGTCTTCTCCGCGAGCAAGCGCGGGTCGCGCGCAGCCGACGCGACCTCGGACGGCGGCGACGCACCGTCGAGACCCAGGAGGTGCTCGAGAAAGAGCAGGGGTGCTGGGCGTCCGAGCCGCCGAAGGGCGTCACGCAGCGACTCGCGGCGCGACTCGACATCCGCAGGAATGACGGCCGGCAAGAGGAGGCGCAGAGCGAGCTCGGTGATGGCCCAGAACGCCGCGTCGGAGCGCGTCGAGTCGCACCGGACGCGCGCGACCCGTGACGCCTGCGCCGACCGGAGAAACTCCGACACGAGCGTGCTCTTGCCCTGCCCCACCGGCCCGACGAGGAGGACGGCGCGCGCCTGGGCGTCGTCGCGGACGGCGTCGAGCGCGGCTCGGAGCGACGCGAGCTCGCGGGCGCGGCCGACGATTTGACCCGAGGTGCCCGTCGCGCCCGTCTCGTGTTTCTCCGAATCGAGCGCGGTCCCGCCTTCGGTTCCACGCAGGACGAAAGACTCACCGATCAACGCGCGCGTGGTGGCGTCCAGCCGGATGGTCCCCGCGCGCGTCGCGAGCCCGAACGCGCGGCTCACCGCCGCGCCCGAGGTCGACGTGCCCGAGACGGCCGCGATGTCGGTGGAGACAGCGAACGCCCAGCCCGGGAGCGTCGATCTCACGCCGAGCGCGGCGCGCGCGGCGCGGCGGGCGAGGTCGCTCGCCGTGACCGGGCCGGAGAAGACTGCCAGCGCCGTACCATCTGACAGAATCGTCAGCGTCCCCCCGTTCGCTTCCACGGAAGCGCGGGCCGGCGCGACGGCGCGTTCGACCTGATCGAAGCTGAGGGTCTCCTCGTTCGCGCGGGTCGGTCCGAGCCCGGGATCTCGGACCACCAGGATCGAGGCGACGCGCTTCTCGTCGAGCGAGACCTGTCGGACCGAGACCGTCCCCGCCGTACCCTCCTCGTGCAGGTGCGGCTCGATCGCCCCGAGCTCTCTCACGACGGCCGCCACGGTGTCGGGTCGACGGGAGGGGTCCTTGTCGAGCATCGACATGACGAGGTCGTCGAGGGAACGGGGAATGCCCGGGACGACGAGCCCAATCCGCTTGGGCTCGCTCACCAGGATCTGCGCGAGGCACGCGATCGGCGAGTCACCGCTGAACGGCGTCCCTCCGGCGAGGCACTCGTAGAGGACGCAGCCCAGGGAGAAGATGTCGGCTCGCGCGTCGACCGTGGCGCCACCTCGAGCTTGCTCGGGCGCCATGTAGGCCGGCGTGCCCATCGCCGTGCCGGGGTCCGTGAGCGTGACCGACGCCGTTCCTCCGTGCGCGATGCCGAAGTCGAGGATCTTCACGTTCTCCGGCCTGCCGCCGAGCAGGAAGACGTTCGCGGGCTTCACGTCGCGATGGACCAGCCCCTGGCCATGCGCGCTCGCGAGCGCTTCGGCCACCCCACGTACGATCCTCACGCCCTCCAGGTAGGTCACGCCCTGGCGGACGAGCCTCGAGGCGAGATCCTCCCCCTCGAGCCACTCCATGACCAGGAAAGCCTCGCCGTCGGCGAGCACACCCAGGTGCCGGAAGCGGACGATGCCAGGGTGATCGAGCGCGGCCAGCACGCGCGCCTCGCGCAAGAACCGCTCCCTCGCGCGCCCGGCGACCGTGGCCTTGAGGACCTTGAGCGCGACGGTCTCCCCGGACGCGGTGTCGGTCGCGCGGTAGACCGCTCCCATACCCCCTTCGCCGACCAACGTCGCGATTCGGAATCGACCCTCGAGCAACGTGCCGGCCTCGAACACGAGGCTCGCAGCGTACACCGAGCGCTACGACCGGAGACCGCCAAACACGACGAAGCCGCGGCCATCCTGTCAGGCTGCGTTCGGGTCGGCGTCTCTCCGGAGCAAAGCAGTGGCGACGCGGCGGACCGGGTCACGAGCCCGGTCGCAGCAGCGGACCACGCTCACTCCAAAGCGGAGGAGCGCCGACCGGCTCCTCGCCACACAACGGCGAGGTTGAACGAGGCGCACAATCCGCGGCGACCTTCGGGTCGCTTGGCGTGCCTCGCGTTCGTGCGCGGGGCGGCACCGGGCCAACACGGCGATTTCTCTGGTGGGAGCAGTCGGGCTCGGAGCCCGGGACCCCCATGACCACCATCGGGTCCCTTTGGGCCGCGCGCCGATCGCGGGAGCGGTCGGTGTGCGGCGTTTTTCTTTCCGTGTCGCCGATAGGAGTGGGCCCGCGAGCCCGCGCTCGACGTTCGAGACCGTTTCGCCTGCGAGGGTGATCTGCCCGCGCCGGTGGCTGGGACGAACGAAGACGCGGCGCACGTCCCCCACGCTTTGTTACCTTCCTTGGTGCCGTCGTGCGTGACCTCCTCCTCTTCCGGCTGCTGGCTCGACACGAGCACGACGACGAGCGCCTGCCGGGCCTCCTCGACGAGCTCACCCTCGAGCCGCTCCGTGAGCGCGCGCCGTTCTTCGGCCCGCTCGTCGAGCTCGCCGGGAGCGAGCGTGCCGACGCGGAGCTCCGGCGCCGCGCCCTCGCGGCGCTCCGCGGTGCGACGGGGCGGCTCGCGATCGAGACGGCCGTCCGTGCGCTGGACGACGAAGCGCTCGCGCTCGAGGCGCTGTGCCTGCTGGCGATCGTCGCCGCGGCGGAGCCGGCTCGCTGGGCGCACGTCGTCTTCCATCCGTCCGCGGCCGTGCGGGCCGCAGGGCTCGCGCTCTCGCGCGCCGGCAAGGCGCCACGAGACTGGGACCTGTGCCTGGCCGCCGACCCGAGCCTCCGCGAGGTCGTCCTCGCGACCCTGGACAAGGAGCCGCTCGACCCGCCGGGCGGGCTCCCCGTCTTCGTCGACATGGTCCGCACTGGTGTGCTGCCCGAGCCCGCAGCCTGGAAGGTCCTCTCGGCAGGCCCCACGCTCGCGGGCAACGCGAAGAGCACCCTGCGTCACCGTGACCCGACCCTCGTCGCGAAGTTCCTAGCCACCGCGCCGACCGGGCCGGACTTCTCGCTCCTCGAGGGTACGTACGGCGAGGTCGACACGCTCGTCTCGGTGTTCCCGGAAGACGCGCAGATGAAGCTCGAGCTGGCCCTGGCAAAGGCCGGCGCCGCGGCTCAAGATCTGGCGACCGCTGCGTGGCTCGACATCCGCGAGCGCGGGCCGACGCCTTCGCGGCTGCAGATCCTCGCGCGATTCGATCCGGCATCGCTCCGCTCACCGAAGCTCTCGCATGCCGACGTCCGGATCGCGATCGACACCTACCTTCGCGCGGGCGTTTCGGGGATGGATGGCACCGTCGACGCGCTCTTGGCCGAGCGCGCGATGCTCCCCGACGGCCGGGTCGACCTCCGCTGCGCGTCCGCGTTCCTGCGCCTGTGCGACAAGAAGCCCTTCGAGCGGCTGCAGAAGGCCGTAGCGGCGCCCCTGCTCACGATGGCGCTCCTGGAAGAACCCATCGAAGACATCGTGGCACTTCTGTCATTGTCCGACGCGGACGACGTCGGACGGCGCGAAGTGCTCGGGCTGGTCCCGCTCTCGCACGCCGCACGGACCCGCGCCGAGGTGCTGGCCACGCTCGCGGCGCGCGGTCCGCAGTCTCTCTGTGCGTTCGTCGTCGGCGAGCCCGAGCTCAGCGTCGCGCTGAAGCTCCCCGAGATCGCGGCGCTGCCCCCCGAGCGCGCCGCCGCGCTGGCCAAGTCCCTCGTCGAGCGCCACGGAGCCGACGGCGTCGTCCTCGCGCTCGAGCTCGGCCCTCCGATCCCGAGCGCGTTGGCCCGGGCGGTGCTCGAACAGGCTGCGCTCGCGCTCGACACCGGAGAGTTCGTGAAGGCTCTCCGCGCGCTGGAACCGGAGACCCTGGACGGGGTGCTCCGAACGCTGCAGCCCGGCGCGCTCTTGCTGGGAAAGGAGCTCGCTCTCGCCGAGGCGCTCCGGGGCCACGCTCACCCCGGCCTCGCGTCGTGGGCGGAGGCGCGGACTGCGCGCCCCGAGCAGGCCCCGCTCCCCGTCGTGGGCCGCAAACGGCAGGGCGTCGCTTACGAATCCCCGTCGGCCCCTTCCGTCGAGGCCTGCCTTGCGCTGCTGGGCTCGATGGACCCGGTCGCCGCGACGGACGAGGCATTCGCCAGGGTCTCGAGCGACACCGCCGCGTTCTCCGCTGCCCTCGATCGAGCGATGGTAGATGCGTTCGGGCCCACCTCCGAGTCGCTCTCTCCGCTGGGGCACGCCTGGCTCTGGCGCTGGGACGCTCACGCGCTCGCCCACCTCGAGCATGGCCTGGTCGAGCACGGCTCGCTCGCTGCGCTCGTCCGCGCACGCGTCGCGCTCGTGTCGAGCGCCCTCCGGGTCCGGTCGGTGGCAGCTGTCGCGTCGGCCGTGGGTGTGCTCTCGGCGCGTGAACGTGACCGCTACGTCGACCTGGTGGACGACGCCGCGCTCGAGGCGTTCGTCGCCGCGCTCGCGACCGACGCCGCGCTCGCCGCGGCGACGGCGCTCCGGTACGTCGCGCGCGCACGGTCACACGATCTCGGCGCCACCGTCGCCGCCGTGCGGCTGCTCCTGCCGGACCTCGGGGGCCCCGTCCGCGACGTCCTCGGGCCGCTCGTCGACGCCGCGGGCTTGGCGCCTCGAAAGAACGTTCGCGTCGAGCCGAAGACGGACGAGGCCGCCATCCGCGCGGTCCGATCCGCGACGAGCGTCGAGGCGCTCGTCCGCTGGACGAAGGACGAGCGCACGGAGCTCGTGCACGAGGCGACCCTCAGGCTCGTCGAGCTCGGTGAGCCCGGGCTGCGCGCTCTAATCGAGAGGCTCGTCGAGGCGCGCGGCGTCGAAGGCGTCCGTCCGATCGTGGAGAGCATCTCGCTCTGGCCGGAAGGGCCTGCACGCGCTCGCGCGCTCGCGCTGAGCGAGGACGCCGAGCTCCCGAGCGACGTCCGCTTCCGGCTCGCGCTCGCCGGCCTGGAGTGCCGGGCCGACGGCGCAGCCGATTGCGCCATCTCGATCGCATGCGCGAGCGCGGAGCCGTTCTTCGAGCCACGAGACTGGGAGGCGCTGGCCCGAGCGGTGCCCCAGGACACCTTGGCGTGCCGGCTCGCCCCCTCCCCGCAGAGCCATGCCTACATCCGCGCGATCGAGCACCTGCTCGCCGCCGCCCCCACGCGCGAGGCGACGGCGGCGCTGCGCGTCTTCCTCGACCAGGGCACGAAGCGCATGGGGACGCTGCGACGGCGCGTCGCCAGCTATTTGCACGAGCTGGGCGACGATCACGGGTTCTGCCTGGTCCTGGGTCAATCGTTCGAGGACACGAGCGGGCGGCCGCACCTGTTTGCGTCCGCCTCGTCGTCGCTCTCGCGGCTCGCGGCGCTGACCTTCCTCGCGGCCGGGAACCCCATCGCCAAGGAGGCGGCCCTCGTCCACCACCTCGGTGCCGTGTCCGCGCACGTGGCCGAGGAAGGCCTCGAGGCGTTGATGACACACGGGACGACCGACAAGGCGCGGATGACGGCCGCTCGCCTGCTGTCGACCCGCGCCCTCCGGGAGCGCAAGCTCCTGCGTATCGCCGAGGTGTTCGCCTGGGGCGCGCGCATCGCCCAGCGGGCGCTCGGCAAGCCGATGCGCATCCGGATGACGGGCACCCAGAAGCTCGGCTTCACGCGGACGCGCGAGAACGTGCTCTTCGTGACGCCGCTGCCCATCCTCCGCGGTGACCCACACGGCCAGGAGATCGTGGCCGCGCTCATCCTGCACGAGCTCGGGCATCACCTCTACCACGCGGGGCCCGCCGCGGAGCGCGTCTGGAAGCGGGCCGAACAAACGGGCCTCCACGGCGTCTTCAACCTCGTCGCAGACGAGCACCTCGAGCGCAACCTCCGTGCGATGGACGCGCGCTGGGGGGACCTCCTCAAGCGGCTCGCCGCCTACGCGTTCCAGCACACCGACCGCACCGTCCCGGTCCTGCGGCTGATCTCGCACCTCGGGGGCCGCGCCTTCGAGGTCCTCACCGCGACGCGGCTCGAGCCGGCTCGAGATGACAAGTCCGTCAAGGTCGACTCGGGCTCGCTCCTCTTCACGATGGAGCGCGTCGGCCTGAGCTTCGCGCGCTTCGCGCGGGCCCTCCGCATGGGCCTCGGCAACCGCCACGCCGACCCGAAGGTGGAGGAGGCGCTCGCGCTCTTCGCGACGAAGTTCCGTCAGAGCTCGATGGAGGAGCTCTACTCGATCACGTTGAAGCTGAAGGAGATCTTCGGCTTCGAGACGCGCCTCTGCGAGAGCATCGGTCCCCACGAGGAGCTGGAGGAGGGCGGCGTCGACGGCCTGGTGTGGAACGACGGCATCACGCAGGAAGACATCGACAGGATGATCGAGCGCGTGGTGACCGGCGAAGGCGGCACCCGCCCCTCCGGCACAGGCAAGCCCTCCGGCAAGCTCTACCTGAACGTCGACCCGGAGACGAAGTTCGATCTCATCCGCGAGGTCCGCCCGGTGGCCTTCGACCCCGTCGCCTACGCGCCGTACAAGCGCAAGGTCGACCGCCCCGCCGCGATGCTCAGGCAATACCTGGAAGAGCTCGGCCTCGCCCATACGGAGCGCCGCATGCTGGTCTCCGGGCGCCGAATCGACAGGCCGCGCCTCTTGCCGCTCGCGATCCACGGAGACCCGCGGGCCATGCGCTCCCGCGAGACCAAGCCCCACCGCGACCTCTACCTCGGCCTGGTGGTGGACTGCTCCGGCTCGATGGCGACCCGCGAGAACATCGAGCGAGCCAAGCTCTTCGGCGCCCTCATCACCGAGGCGGCGCGCCCGCTTTCGGAGGTCGACGTCCGCGTCTTCGGCTTCACGGATCGCGTGATCTTCGACTGCGGCCCCAAGGAGCGGTGCGCGGTCCACGCGCTCGTCGCGGGCGGCGGCAACAACGACTCGGCCGCGCTCTACCACGTCGCCACGCAGGCCAAGGGCAGCCGGCGAAAAGCGAAGGTCCTCGTCATGATCTCCGACGGTCTCCCGACAGAGTGCTCGGTGGCATCCTTGAAGCACCTGGTCACCCATCTGACGAAGCGCGAGGGAATGATCGTCGCCCAGGTCGCCGTGCAGCCCATTTCCGAGCGCTGCTTTCCCCATTACGTGGTGCTCACGGATGCGAGCATCGAGGTCACGGTCCGGAAGTTCGGCGGCATCATCGCCGGGCTCGTACAGAAGGCGATGAGCCGGTGAAAGGGATGTCGAAATGAGCCAGAAGCTCTCGATCGAAGACTTGTCCGTGGGCGCCGTCATGGAGACGACCTTCTGGGCCAACCCGGTGGAGGAGAGCGGTTTTCGCTTCCGCGCGACCCACCTCGACGGCAAGCGCGCGCCCAAGGTCGTCCTGTGCGACGACCCGCGCATCCGGCCGGGCGTGCCCGCGCTGGTGAAGATCACCCTGATCAAGCGCCCGGAGCGCGACGATCGCGGCGCGATCGTGGTGGAGCTCGTCCGTCACCAGGACTTCAAGCTCGAGGGGGTCTACGTCGATCCTGTCATCGCCAAGAAGCTCCAGGTTCTGCTCGAGAGCGGGCAGAACATCCTCCTGGACGGCCCGCAAGGGTGCGGCAAGACGGTGCTGACACGCACCATCGCGAAGAACCTCGGCTACGAGTTCGTCTTCTTCAACTGCGGCGCCGTGGTCGAGGCGGCGGACTTCCTGGCGACGCTCCACCTGCGCGCGGACGCGAGCGGCGCCCCCGTGACCGACTTCGTGAAGACGGAGATCCTGCGGTGCCTCGAGGAGGCGCACGAGCACTCCCACCGCCGCTACCTCGTCTTCCTGGACGAGTTCAATCGCTGCCCGGAGCCGGCGCGCAACGCGCTCATGCCGGCGCTCGACTCCACGCGGAAGGTCTTCCACCCCATTCGCAACGCCTTCCTCGACATCCCCGACAACGTCCTCTTCGTCGCGGCCGTGAACCGAGGCCAGCAGTTCTCGGGCACCTTCGGCATCGACGCCGCGCAGCTCGATCGCTTCGCCCCGCTCCAGGTCACCTACCCGCCCATCGCCGAGGAGGTGAAGCTCCTCATGCAGCGTCACCCCGAGCTCTCCAAGGGCATCGTGGAGGACGTCGTCGACGTCGCACACGCGGTGCGGACCGCCCCCGAGCTCCGCGCGAGCCTCAGCGTGCGCGCGACCGACGAGGCGTGCATCTACCTGAAACACCCGCTCTTCGAGAGCGAGCAACGCAAGGCCCTCCCCGAGGTCATGAAGAGCTCGTTCTGCGGGCGTTTCTCCGGCTTCTGGGACGACCCTTCGACCGACGCAGGCGCGGTGTGGCTCGTGATCGAGAAGACAGTGGCCGAGAAGGAGAAGGCGAGCTGAGCGCCGCCTCAGCGTGAGGTGATCGCGTCGATCATCCGGAAGAACGCCGTCTCGGAGCCCGGCGCGACCGGCCTCGTGGAGGAGTCGGTGAAGATGCAACGCTGCGCCCCGAACACGATCTCGATCGTCCGTGTGCCGTAATGGGGAGAGCGAGCCACGCCCGACGTGTCGCTCTCGAGCGAGGAGAAGCCCGCGCTGCGCAGCTCGGTGTAGACCTGGGTGAGCTGCTCCGGCGTGAGGCGCTTGCAGGGGAGCCGCTCGAGCGCGGCGCGCGGGCCGCCCGCGGCGGGGCAGGCTAGCTCGGCGTGGAGCTCGACGGCCTCGCGGCGAAGGTCCGCATGAATGGGCAGCACGACGCGCAAGAAGCGGATCGACAGATCCGGCGGGCGCACCGCGGGCAAGATGCAGCGCTTGGCGTCGACGGCAGGGAGCGGCTCGACGCCCGGCGTGGCGCTGGGCGACGGCGTATCGGGCCATACGGACGCGCTCGCCGTCGGCGCGTCCGCATGCATGTCGGTGGGCGCGCTAGGCGCGGCGCTGGCGATGCGGGCCGCCACGCTCTCGGTCGGGGGTGCGGCTTGTCCAACCTCGCGGGCCGGCGCGCAGCTCGGCGCCGAGAGGAGCGCACAACAAAACGCCCAGTCGCTGATGCGAGCCATGCGGACAAGATAGACGGTTCGCACGCCGAGACGAGCCCGACCCCTGAGCACGTTCTCGGCTACGCTGCTCGCCATGTGGCGCAGTCTGATCCTCCTCCTCGGCGCGATTGGCTGCGCCGACTCGAGCCCTGGGCTGAGCCCCGTCACCTCCGGAACGGATCGGCCTGCGTCCTCCGCCGCCTCCTCTGCCGCTTCCAGCGCCAAGCCTGCTTCAAGCGCCGCGCCCACCTCCAGCGCCGCGCCCACCTCCAGCGCGGCCGCCAGCGCAACGGCGACGACCCACGCACGCGGACAGTGCACGAACAGGCAGACGCTGAAGACGGCCGAGGGCGACGTGAGCTGCTACCCGTTCCGCTGCCGGGACGGCGCGTGCCTCACCCAATGCGACAAGCGGGAGGACTGCGCAGGCTCCGACGGGCCCGGCGACCTCGCTGAGAACGGCTGGCCACTCGACTGCCGATGGACCACCCACACGTGCGTGCCGCTGCCGCCCCAGCACGTCCGACCACGGTAGATGCCGTCGTCGAGAGCGCGGCGAGTGTCTTGCGATGAACCACATTTTGTCTAGAATTAAGCCGTGTCGTGGGCAGACATCGAGACGTCTTTCGTGCGCGCCGCCGCACGCCTCGGTGACGCGCGCACAAAGCGGCGCCGCCGCTCGGACGCCGGCCATCCCCGCGTTCTCCCGGCCGTGCTGAACGAGCTCGCGCGTCTCCTCTTCACGGAGGCGCTCCCGATGGCGCAGGTCGTCTCCCGCGTTCAGGCCTTCAGCCGCCGACGTGGCGACCGTGCGCCCTCGCGCGCTTCCATCTACCAGTGGGCACGGGTCGTCCCGGCCCCGCCCGTCCCCGTTGCGGAGCTTCCGCCGTTCGCTCGGGACGCCCTCTACAACCTCGCGGGCACGCCGCTCGTACCGGCGGATCAGCTCGCGTTCTGTTGCTTCAACTACGGTGACACGAGGGCCATCGGCTACGCGGCGGCCTTGCCTCGACCCGTCCTGTCGCGCGCGCTGTCGACACCCGGTTGGCGCCCGAAGAGCCGGGCGCTCGCCCGCGCCGTGCTCCTGTCGCGAAGGAGGACCGATGCTCGAGCCCGAGCAGGTCATTCCACCGAAGCTGCGTGACGCGCTCCGCGCGCTCGACAGGTGGTTCCTCATCGGAGGACAGGCCGTTCGTTGTTTCAAGCCGTATCGGCCGACGCGGGACGTCGACATCGGCGTGGCGAACGCAGCGGACTTCAAGAAGGTGATCGCGGCGTTGCGGCGGGCGGGGGCGAAGGCAATCGAGAGCGCGGCCGATTCCGTTCACTTCGACCTCGATGGTATCGACGTCTCGGTCTTCGTTCTTCCGCGCGTTGCTCGGTTCGTCGAAGGCCGGCGGCTCGCACTGACCGGGTTGCTCGGGACGAAGCTGCACGCGATCCTGGACCGCGGGACGCGGCGTGATTTCTTCGATCTGTACGTGATGATGCAGGATCAACACGTCTCGATCACCGACGCGATGGCGGCGCTGCGCGCCATGCACGGGGATCTGAACGAGGGCCTCCTGCTCCGCGCGCTTTGTTTCTTCGACGACGCCGATCGCGAAGCGCGGTTGCCCGGGGAAGGACCGAAGGACTGGGCGGCGGTGAAGCGCTACTTCCAGGAGCAAGTCGGCCGCCTCGTGGTGCCGCCCTTGGCCGAGCTCGCCATCGCCTCCCGCGTCGTCGACGTGAGCGCGCCGAAGAAGCGCGCGCCCGCGCGTCGCAAGCGGCCCCGCTGAGGGGACGCTACCGTGATGACTCGCCCACCGCTGTGGTCGCTGACATGGTTGGCGGTGACGCCGGCCTGCATCGAGCCCGAGCGGCAGCAGGCCCGAGACGAGGTGCCGTGTCGGCAGCCACCCCTCACTGCGGGCGGCGGACGATGCGCTCGAGGAGCGCCTTCGCTTCGGCGTTGCTCATGCCCTCTGCGGGCTTCAGGTGCACCAGCACGTCGGCCGCCTCGTCGTAGATCTGAGGGTAGTCCGGGCTGGACGCTTGGTTCATCTCGAAGACGTCGCGGAGCGGGATGGCGTTGGGATTGCCCTTCTCCCCGGCACCGCGATCGATGCTGATCGAGATGGTAGGCTTGTCGGCCCCGCCACAGCCTTTGCCCTTGCAGGCAATGGCGCTGCAGCGCGCGTACATGCTGTCCGGGGTCGCCTCGGCGATCGAGAAGGCATCCCATCCTTCCTTGGCCAGAGCTGCCCGGAGGTCGGCGGCCTTTGCCGTGCTGATCGACACGCCCAGAACGGTGAGCTGCGACCCCGAAGTTGGTGCCGTCGTCGCCGTCGGGTTCGACGAGCTGGAGACTTCGGCAACCTCCGGCGGGGGCGACTCGGATGGGGCGGCCGGCGTGAGCGCGGTCGACCCAGAGCTGCAAGCCGCCGTCCAAGCGGCCAAGGCCAAACCGAAGACAGAGATGCGTCGTGACATGCGACGCGAGGGTAGCCATCGCATCAACGATGTCGAGTCTCTCGAGCGCCGGTCGCCTGGATGCGGTGAGGGAGCCAACGGCGTCGCCCCCAGTGCGCTCGGGATCGATCGCGAGCCACACCAGTTCGCGCTCCTCGCGCCATACCTCCGGGCCCTTCAGACCGCCGCGCGCGCTCGCCGCGTGATGGCCCGCTCGAGCGACAGCATGACGATGGGCACCCCCAACGCCAAAGCCATGGACACGTACGCCACCCGCTCGATGTGGAGCAGCCGGTGGTCCGGGGCCTCCGCGAGGAGCTGCGCGGACAGGAACGCGGCCGCCGCGCTCGCCCCGTGCTGCACAGCGCTCTGGATGGACTGGAAGCGTGCGCGCTCGAAGGGCTCCGGCACCTTCGAGGTGAGGGTGTTGTAGGCGACCATTCGCGTCCCCATCGCGAGGAAGAAGCCTGCAGAGAGGACGAGCACGGGGACGCCGAGCGAGGTCCACAGGAACATGAGGGCGAGCATCGCGATGACGAGCGCGGCGCCGACGCCTGCGACGCGAGTCGAGCCGAACCTGTCCACGAGAGGGCCGACGGTCCGTGCGGTGAGGAGGCTCACCACGCCGCCGACGAGGTAGATGAGTCCGAGCTGCTCGCCCGGGTAGCCGAGGTTGAACTGAACGAACGCCGGGAAGTTCGGGATGATGATGAAGCCGCTCATCATCGTCATCGTCGTCAAGAGGAGCGAGTTGAGGACGAGCCCCTTCTTGAGCAGCGCGGCGAGGGAGCGAACGGGGCTCGCGCCGCGGTCCACCGTGGCGAGATGCGCACGCAGCGGAGGCAGCGCGCGCACGACGCCGAAGGCGGCGGCGAGGATCAGGAGGGCGACGCCGAAGAAGGGGATGCGCCAGCCGCCGAGGTGCGAGAGGTAGAGCCCTGCGGGGACCCCGAGCACGGAGGCCACGGAGAACCCACCCATCATCACCCCGATGCCCCAGCCCCGCCGCGCAGGTGGGATCGCGTCCGAGACGATGGCGACGGCGAGAGACGTGGCGGGACCGCCGAACAGACCTGCGACGATCCGCGCCAAGATCAGGGTCGTGAACCCGGTCGCCAGGCCGCCGATCCCCGTGCCGACGGCGAGGCCGAGCAGCGAGAAGAAGAGCGCGGTTCGTCGGTCGAAGCGCTCGAGGAAAAACGAGCCGAGGACACCGGTGACGCTTGCTGCGGCGGTGTAGCTGCCCGCGATGATCGGCAGCTGGCTCGTCGGGACCCCGAGGGACTCCGAGAACTGCGGCCCCAGCGGGTTGACCATCATGAAGTCGAGGACGTTCACGAACTGAACGCCAGCCATGAGGTAGGCGACGACGACCTCGCTCCGGGCTGGTCGCGAGGCGGGGGCGGGGACAGGGCCCTTGTTCGCGACGTCGACCAAGTCGGGGCATCCTATCCCCGGGACCTGGGCATGGCCAGGCCGGCTTGACGCACCGTCACCTGGGCGTATGAAAGAGACATGGGTCGCCACGTGGAGCCCGCACCTCCGTCGTCGCCGAGCCGCGCCGTGAGCGCCGGCACGCGCCAGCGCCTTCGCCAACAGCTGGACGCGTACATGGCGAAGAAGAAGCTGCGGTCGACCGCGCAGCGAAGGCTCATCGTCGACACCTTCTTCGACGGCTCACCCCACGTGACCATCGAAGACCTGCTGACCGAGGTCCGCTCGCAGGACCGCGGCATCGGCTACGCCACCGTGTATCGGACGCTGAAGCTCCTGGCGGAGAGCGGCGTCGCGTCGGAGCGGCGCTTCGGTGACGGGCTCTCGCGCTACGAGCTCGCCGACGGCGAAGACGACCACCACGATCACCTCATCTGCACCTCGTGCGGGAGCATCACCGAGTTCGAGGAGCCGAAGATCGAGAAGCTTCAAGACGCGATCGCAGCGCGCCACAACTTCCGCGTCACGTCGCACCGGCACGAGATGTACGGCGTGTGCGGCGCTTGCCAGGCCCGCGAGCGCCGCGTGGGCTCCTGACGATCCGCGGCGGCCCGACCTGTCGCCGCGCTATTTGTTGCTGCCGCGCTGGCCGCCGCTGATCGCGCTGCCGATGGCGGCTGCGGTGGCGTCGACGAGCGGCATGAGCCGCGCGTAGTCCATTCGCGTCGGCCCGAGGACGCCCACCGCGCCGGCCTGCTGGCCATTGTCGGCGAAGGGCGCCATCACCAGGCTGAGCTGGCCGGCGGCGAGATCACCCGTCTCGCTGCCGACGAAGACGGTGACCGCGCCGGTCTCGATCGTCTTGTCGAGCAGACCGAGCAGCTCCTCCCGATCTTCGAGGGCCACGACGAGGTTCCTCAGCTTCTCGACGTCGCCGTACTCGGGCAGATCGATGAGCCTCAGCTGACCCTCGATCAGCACCTCGTTCTTGCTGGCCACGCCGTCCACTGCTTGCTGAGCGAGCGCGAAAGCCTTGCGGCGGAGCGCGTCGACGCTCGCGCGATCGTCGGCGAGCCTCCGGGCGAAGAGCTCGCGCACCTCGCCGAGCGTCCGCCCTTCGATCACGTCGCCGAGGAGGTTGTGGATCCGCTGCAGCTCGGGCTCGGGGATCTGCGTCTCCACCGAGAGAAAGCGATTTTCGACGGCGCCGTCCTGGAAGACGAGCACCGCGAGGAGCTGGCCTGGCTTCGTCGGGATGAACCGCAGCTGCTGCAGCGTGCGGCCGCGCGTCTGCCGCGCGACGATCGCCGCTCTGCCCGAGAGCTCCGAGAGCAGACGCCCGCTCTCACGCAGCGGATCTTGTTCGCGCGCGTAGATGTCGGCGACCTTGCTCTTGAGATCCGCGCGCTCCTCCGGCGACGCGCTCCGCACCTCCATGAGCGTGTCGATGAAGAGGCGGATGGCGCGATCGGTCGGCACGCGGCCGGCCGAGGTGTGCGGCTGCAACAGCAGGCCGGCCTCTTCGAGATCCGAGAGCACGTTGCGGATCGACGCGGCCGACAAGTCGAGACCGTAACGTCGTGCGAGCGTCCTCGAGCCGACGGGCTCGCCCGTCTCGATGTATTCGGTGACGACCGCGAAGAGGATTCGCCGCGCTCGTTGGTTCAGTTGCTCCATGCTGCAGAGGTCCTTGGCTCACACCGGGAGCCCATCAGGCATTTTCCCGGCAGAACTGGCCTCGGTCAATCGACCAGGCTACCTTCTTTCTTGGATCATGCGGCCGCTGCTCGCCAGCCTGCTCGCCCTGCCGCTCCTCCTCGGCGCGGCGGAGGGCATCGCCAAGCCGGCGAAGCGCAGGCCCAAGCGACCGCGCACGACCGAGCCGGCGGACTTCGCCTCGGCCCCGAGCATGAAATACGGCGCGCTCTCGAAGACCGCCTGCCTGACGGAGCTTCGGCGCCGCGAGGTCCCGTTCGTTCGCGTCGACGACGCGCGGGGTGTCCTCGCGCCCGTCCGCTTGAAGGGGCCCGTGGGCGGCGTCACCTTCCGCACGGAAGCGCCGGCCGCCGAGCGCGCCAAGAGCCCGCTCGAGGTGTTCGATTGTCGGCTCGTCCTCGCGCTGAGCGACTTCTCCACCATCCTGAAGGCCCACAAGGTCGAGGAGGCGCTCCTGTTCTCGGCCTGGCGGCCTCCCCCGAAGTCCTGGCCCAAGGACAAGCTCGCCACCAGGCACCCCGGTGCGCTCGCGATCGACCTGCGGCGGCTCGTGCTGGAGGCCGGAGAAGACGGCAAGAAGAAGGACCTCATCGTGGAGCGAGACTGGTCGCCGCGACGCGACACCCCGCCTTGTGAAGGGACGCCGAGCCCGAGCACGGAAGAGGCCAAGACGCTCCGCGCCATCTTCTGCGAGGCCGAGGAGAAGCGCCTCTTCACGGTGATGCTCTCGCCGAACTACAACCAAGCGCACGAGAACCACTTCCACCTCGAGGTCACGCCTCACGTGAAGTGGCGGCTCGTGCTGTAGCGGCCCGGGGCAAACGACGGCTCACGGCCCGCAACGGTCATCGCCGCGCGGCCCTTCAGCGACGCCCGCGCATGGCGTCGTCAGCAGACGATGCCGACCTGGGTGAGCTTCGCGGAAAATACGCGGTTGCACAGCGCGCCCAGCGCCGGATGAAGGCTCGCAGGTTTGCCGGTGTCCTGCGGTAGGTTCTTCCCGCAGTCGATCACCACCGCGAAGCGGTGGAGGAGTTGGCCGCTCTCGAACGTCGCGGGGTCCTCACCACATCGGGGGCATGTGGTGCGATAGAACGTCGGGCTCAGGATGTGCTCGCGCGGCAAGGCGAGATCCACGCCGCAGACGCAGCGCCCGGAGAACTCTGGCCAGTGGGGTTCGTTGAACACGACGTCACGGTAGTGCCGTGACCAATGAATCCCGAGCTCGTAGTAGAGGCCCTCGCGAAGAAACGGGAGCGGCTCGACCGGGAACCGCCAACCGAGCTCCAGGACGTTGACCATCGGCCACGAGAGCTCCAGGGAGGGCTTTGCGGAGCGCAGCCACTCAGCCGTGGGGGCGAACGGCGCTGGCTCCCACGTCTGCCCGGGCCCACGGAACATCGCGCCGGAGCGACTCGCCGACTTGGGCAGCCGCCAAGACGGCACCTTCTTTTCGCGCAGCGTCTTCGTAGACGCGATCCAACCTGCTTCGGCCAAGCTCCGCGCGAACCGCGCGAGGCGCTCCGCCGATGGACGGTAACGGCCTCGAGCCAGCGCGACGTGCTTGTACTCGACACCCATGGCGGGCGATGGGAGCGAGGCGCTCCGACGGCGTCAAGGCCGGTGGTCGCTGTCGCCGGATGCCCCCAACAGGGTGCTGAAAAAGGCGGCGTCATTGTGCTGGATGAGGGAGGTGCTGCACTTTCACCCCCCCAGCCCCCCTCGCTGCGCGAGGGGGGTGCCATCGAGAAACAGCGGCAAATCAGCTCCGATCGAGCATTCTCCCCCCTCACTCGTGAGGGGGGATTAGGGGGGTGAAAGGGCGGGCATGATGGGTCCAGAACGGAGGGCGGAGACTTCTTCAGCAAACTGCTAACCGCGCAGTCGCGCCATCATGCGCTGCAGCTGGCTGCGGTGAAGCCCCGATTCGCTGGCGGCCCGCGATACGTTGCCGCCGGTCGCGGCCAACAAGCCCTCGACGAACTCACGCTCCACCTCGCGCACGGCGGCGGCGCTCACCTGCTCCAGCTCGTCTTTGTCGAAGCGCGAGAAGCGAGAGGCCTTCGGTGTCTCGGGGAGCGCCGAGGTGGGCGTCGAGGCCACCGCGTTGATGCGACGGATCTCCTCGGGCAGCTGGTCGGCAGAGATCTCGTCACCCGTCGACAAGATGCACGCGCGCTCGATCGCGTGCGCGAGCTCCCGCACGTTGCCCGGCCAGTCGTGCGCTTCCAGCTTGCGCAGCGCGACCGGCGAGAGCCGCGCGGAACGCTTGCTCGCGAACTGGCTCACGTAATGGTGCGCGAGGAGCGCGACGTCCCCTTGGCGCTCGCGAAGCGGCGGGATCGACAGCTCGACCACGCGGAGGCGGTAGTAGAGGTCTTGCCGAAACGTCCCCTGCGCGACGCGCTCGGCGAGGTTGCGGTGCGTGGCCGCGACGATGCGCACGTCGACGACCTCCGGCCGGTCCGTGCCGAGGCGCTGCACCTCGCCGAACTGGACCGCACGGAGGAGCTTGGCCTGCGTCTCGAGCGGGATCTCCGCGACCTCGTCGAGGAAGAGCGTCCCGCCGCGCGCGCTGGCGAGCCGGCCGGCGCGGTCCTTGTCTGCGCCCGTGAAGGCGCCGCGCACGTGACCGAAGAGCTCGCTCTCGAGCATCGTGCTCGGCAGGGCCGCGCAGTGCAGCGCAACGAACGGGCCGCGCCGCCGCTCCGAGTTGACGTGGAGGGCCTTGGCGATCAGCTCCTTGCCCGTGCCGCTCTCGCCGGTGACGAGGACGGAGGCCTTGGCCGTTGCGACCTGCGCGACCGTGCGCAAGAGGCTCATCATGGCCGGGTCGCGCGTGATGATCCCGGAGAAGTCGTGCTGCGCGAAGAGGTCGCGCTCGAGCGCCGAGGTGCGGCGGGCGAGCTCGGCGCGGTTCACCGCGCTCTGGAGCGCGAGCCCACCGAACTCGGCGACGTCGCTCACGAGACGGATCGCGTCTCCGGAGAACCCGCCGGCGCGTGGGTGCTCGAGGTAGATCGCGCCGAAGCGCTCCTCCCCGGAGCTGAGCGGCACGACGAGGACGGCCCTGCCCGCTGCGGCCGCCAGGCTCTCGAGCCCGGTGAGCTCCGGATCCTCGGCCGGGTTCATCGAGTGGACGATGCGGTTGTTCCCCAGGGCCGCCCGGACGAGGCTGCGGCTGAATCGGGCCTCCTCGCCGTCTCCGGCGGCATCGAATCGGATCGCGAAGCGTGGCTCGAACTGGTCGCCGGCGCGCGCGACGACGAACCCCCGATCGGCGCCCGTCAGCTCCATCATCTTGCCGAGCAGAACCTCCGCCGTGAGGACGTCGTCCTCCTGCGTGAGGAGCAGCTTGGCGAGCTCGAGGCGGGGATCGATCACGGTCGGCGAGCCTATCGCAACTGGTTCTCGAACGTGCGAACGCGCTCGCAAGGTCGGTGCCACCCTCCTGCGCGCGGGAAGCCCGCTGCGCGGAGGCGGGAGGTCGCCGCCGGCGCGAGGCATGCCGCAGCGAAGCGGCAGGTGCTCCTGCAAGTTCGTCGTACCCACAGGGGTCGATAGCGGCGGCAAGCCAATTGCAGATAGCGTGGGGCATGTTCGTCGACTGCCGCTGCGGAGCGCGGAACTCCGCGTTCAATCCGGCCTGCGTCGCCTGCAAGGCGCCCATCGTCGAGGACCCCCGCCGCAAAGCCGCGCGGACGCCTTCTCTTGCGAGCTTCGTCGAGGGAGCCGTCGTTGGTCGCTTCAAGCTGACGCGGGCGCTCGGATCCGGGAACCTCGGGCGGGTCTTCGTGGCGGAGTCGGATCAGGGCGATCGCGTCGCGCTCAAGGCCCTGCACCCGCACCTGCTCTCGTCCGAAGACGCGCGGGCGCGCTTCGTCCGCGAGGCGCGGGCGCTTCGCGAGGTGCGCCACCCGGCCATCGGCGGCCTCATCGACGCCCACGAGCACGACGGGGTGCCCGTCCTGGTTCTCGAGCTGGTCGAGGGCGTCTCGCTCCGCCAACATCTCGATACACACGGCGCGATGCCGGCCCCCATGGCGCAGCGGGTGCTGCTGCAAATGACGGAAGCGTTGCATGCGCTGCACCGCGCGGGCTGGGTCCACCGGGACGTGAAGCCGGAGAACGTCATGTTGGTCTCGCCGGAGCCGAGCTCACCGGTCGTTCGCCTCTTGGACTTCGGGCTCGTCCGCGCGCTCGTTCCGTCGTCTTCCCTGGACGCGCGCACCGCGGCCGGCGTCTTCGTCGGCTCGCTCGCCTACTCAGCGCCGGAGCAGCTCTTGAGCGGGGAGATCGGACCGGCGGTCGACTGGTGGGCGCTCGGCGTCGTCGCCTACGAGCTGCTCACCGGCGCGCGGCCCTTCCACGGCGTGACCCGGCGCGACATCGCCGCCCAGGTGCTCGCGGCCTCGCCCCCGCCGATGGCCGGCGTGCCGGCCGCGCTCGAGCGCGCCGTGCGCGCCCTGCTCGCGGCCGACGCGAAGGACCGGCCGAGCTACGAGGCCATCCGCCGAGGCTGGCTCGACGTGGGACTGGGCTGAGGTCGGGCGGCCTTCGCCGCATCGGCGCCAGCGCATCACCGCATCGCGAGCGCGACCACACACGCGACGACGACGAGCACCGCGAGGGCCCACATCCAGACGCCGGACGCTCGCTTCGGCGGCTCGTAGATCGCGGAGGTGAGCGTCGTGGGGGCGAGCGCGGGCGCGGGCGCGGGCTCCTCCGCGAGGATCATCGTGCCCGCGGGCGTGAGCCGGCCTTCCACCGCCCGGAGCGATTGCGGCGTGAGCTGCAGCCTCGACGGCGTGGTCGCCGCGAGGGCCGCCGCGTCCTCCGCTGAGCCGCTGGGCGGCGTCGCGGCGCTCGCGGGTGCGTCTCCGCTGCTTCCGAAGGAGATGGGCTCGACGGCTGCGTCGAAGCTCGTCGGCTCGTCGTCGAGCGCCCCGGCGTGCGCGGCCAGCACCTGGAACACGGGCCGAAGGTCCGCGGGGCGCCCGGCGCGATCGCGGCAGACCATTCGCTCCACGAGCGTCGCCAGGTCCGCCGGGATCGACGCGTCCACCCGATCGAGCCGAACGAACGGGTGCGTCATGAGCCGGGTGAACACCTCGTGCAGGGTAGCCGCGCGCGTCGGGAGCCCGCCCGAGAGCGCCTCGTAGAGCATGAGGCCGAGCGTCCAGATGTCGGCTCGGTGGTCGATTGTCTTCTCGCCGAACGCCTGCTCCGGCGACATGTAGAACGGCGTCCCGACGAGCATGCCGGTGCGCGTGAGTGCGCTCGACTCCTCGAGCGCGTAGCCCTTTCGCATCTTCGCGATGCCGAAATCGAGGACCTTCACGTAGGGCTCCTCGTCGAGGACGAGGACGTTGTCGGGCTTCAAGTCGCGGTGGACGAGCCCGAGCGCGTGCGCCGAGCCGACCGCGGAGACCACGCGGAGGAAGATCTGCGAGGCGTCCCGGACCGAGAGCTTGCCGCGCGCCTCCAGCACGCTCGAGAGAGGCTGGCCCTTCAGGTGCTCCATGACGATGACCGGCCGGCCTTCGCTCTCGAAGGTCTCGATGATCTTGACGACGTTGTCATGATCGAGCGCCATCGTGGCCCTGGCCTCGCGGAGGAACCGCTTGCGCGCCTCGAGCTTCTCGGCCACGTCCTCGTGCATCAGCTTCAGCGCGACCGAGAGGCCGTCGGGCTCGCGCCGAGCCAGGTAGACCGCGCCCATGCCGCCCGCGCCGAGCTGGCGCTCGATCACGTAGGAGCCGATCCGGGTGTCGGGGGCGATGACTGTCGGCATGGTCAGAAGCCAGGTTTGTCCACGATCCCACCCCACCCCGAGCTGGGCGCGGAGGCCGGCGCAGCGGTCGCGTTCACCGCCGTCGCCGTCGCTGGCGCCCCAGACTGCGAGAGCTTCCCGGTTCGCGCGGCCGGCGAGGGTGAGCTCGCGCTCGGCGCGACCACGGGCTGCCCGGAGGGCGCCGCCGCAGTGACCGCCATGGCGCCGCTCGGCGGCTCGCTCGGCAGGGCAGGTGCGCTGAGCACGACGCCGCCGGCGGTCTCGCGACCGGTCGGCACGATGGGCGGACCGTCTCCGCGCCCTGACAGGACGATGCCCAGCGTGACCACGCCGAACAGCAGCGCCCCGCCGAGCGCAAACGCCCCGGAGGGCAGCTTGCGCTTGCTCGGCTGCGTCGGCGCCCCGGCCGGGGGCGCCGGGACCACCGGGGACGTGACGCCGCCGAGCGAGCTCGCGTCGATCGCAGGAGCGCCGAAGTCGCTCACGCGCACGCGCAAGAAGCTCTCGATCGCCGCCTTCACCTCGCGCAGATCCGCCGGCCGCTCGGAGGGCGAGTAGCCGAGCATCCGGTCGACGAGCGCGGTGATCGGCTTCGGCAGCTCGGGCGCGACGGCCCCGAGCTTCGGGATCGATCGAGTCATGATGACCTTCAGGATCTGCCCCAGGTTGTCCGCCTGCGTCGGCAGCTGCCCGCTGAGACACCGGTACAGGACGATCCCGATCGACCAGATGTCCGCGCGGTGGTCGATCCGCTTCTCGCCGAAGGCTTGCTCCGGGGACATGTAATGGGGCGTGCCCAGCATCGAGCCCGTCGCGGTGAGGTTCGCGGTCTGCTCACCCTCGTCGTTCGCGGCGATCTTCGCGATCCCGAAATCGAGGACCTTGACCTCGGTCCCCTCCGGCGTCTCCGCAAGGAAGATGTTGTCCGGCTTGATGTCGCGGTGGACGATCCCGTGGGTATGCGCCGTGCCCACGGCGCTCACGACGCGGAGCACGATGGAGAGCGCCTCCTCGACCGCGAGCTTCCCCTCGCGCCGTAGCTTCGCTTCGAGCGACTCGCCGCGGAGCAGCTCCATCACCATCGCTGGCGTGTCAGCGTCGGCCTCGACGACGTCGTGGACCTCGACGACGTTCGGGTGCTGCACGGCGCACGCCGCCCTCGCCTCGCGAATGAATCGCCGGCGCGTCTCGTCGCTCAGCGCGTCCGCGCCGGCAAGGAACTTCACCGCGACCTTCTTGCGCGTGATCGTCTGCTCGGCCGCCCACACCTCCCCCATGCCGCCGCTACCGAGGAGCCGGTCGAGTCGGTATCGTCCTGCGACGATCGCGCCGGGTTCGGGGGTGAAGGGCATCGCGTCAGAACCGGATGGCATTCGGTTGGACGACCCAGCCCGTGCTGCCGCCCTCGTACGGCGGCGGCTCGGGCTCGGGGCGAACGACGAAATACGTGACGAGCGCCGCGGCCGTGAGGCCGGCGCCGATGCTCGTCCAGAACCACCATTGCTCGGCCACGTTCATGGACTCTTCCGCGAGCACCGCGTTGATCTTCGTCTCCTCCCCCGGCTTGACGGAGATGGACGTCTCGTACGGCACGTATCCCTCCTTCGTGACGAGGACCGGGTACTGGCCGGCTGGTCGCAAGACGTCCACTGGGACCGGCCCGACGTCGGTATTCGCGACCCGGACGATCGCGCCGGTCACCGAGGAGCTCACCTTCAGCGTAGCGGGCAGCTTCTCGAGCTCGAGCACCAGGTCCGACTCCTTGCCGGGGACGAAGGTGCGGTTGACGACCGCGTCGGAGAACCCCTTACGACTGATGACGAACACGTGGTTGCCCGGATCGAGGAGGACCTCGAATCGCTCCGCCGGCACCTTGGCGCCGGGACCGGGCGCGGCCACGCCGGCAGCGAAGATGTCCTTGTCCCCGACGCGCGCGGAAGCGAGCGGCCGGCCGTCGACCGTGATGGCGGCGTCCGACGGCTTGACCGTGAGCCGGGCCTTCACGACGACCCCGTCGATCTCCTTCAAATAGCCCTCGGCGTCTCCACGGCTCGTGGGTGACAGCGACCCATCGGCCGCGTTCTCGTCGAGCGCGCGCTCCAGGGAGCGACGAGCACGGACGTAGCGCCCGAGCGCGCGCTCGCATACGCCGATGTTGAGGCTCGTGACGGCGTTGGGGACAATCGAATGGGACCGCTCGAAGGCGGCGAGGGCCTCCGCCCATTGAAACTTCTTCACGTTCTCGAAGCCCTCTCCGAAGAGGGCACGCGCCTTTTCCTTGTCCACCTCGGCGTCCTCTGCCGAGGCGGCCACAGGCGCCGAAGCGAGCAAAAAGAACGACAGTGCCATTTGTCTCATCACCGACCTCATTTCGCGTCCTTGGCACACCGAAAGCCGAGCCAGTCCTCTCTCGTCGCCCTCGGCACGCCCCGGCGAAAATACGCGTGCGCGTCGTACGGGATCGTCTCGAAGCTCCCACCGCGCGCCGCGGCGGGTGGGTTGCCGTCGAGCTGGCACGACGGATCCGTCCTGAGCCCGAGATCGGCCCCCCAGCACCTCGGGTCCGCGTACGGGAGGTAATCGTCCGCGACCCACTCGGAGAGGTTGCCGGCGAGGTTGCGCACGCCCGAGATCGTGACGTCGTCCGGGGATCCGCCGAGCACTGGGCCGGACGCGAAGTCCGGATAGAGGTAGAGGCAGAGCCGCGACTGTGCATTGTCCGACAGCTCGCCGCGTGCGAGGATCGCCTTCAGGCACAGCGTCTCGTTGGAGGGGTCGGGCAATGCCCAGGGGAACGGGGCTTCCAGGGATCGCCCGCCGGCGGCGTACTCCCATTCCGCCTCGGTCGGGAGGCGCTTGTCGAGCGCAGCGCAGGCAGCCGCCGCCTCCGCGTGCGACACGCAGCTCACGCTGGCGCTCTCGTTCGATCCCGGAGCCGCGGTGTAGGAGCAATGGGGCTTCTGGTCGCTCGCCTCCTCCGGCGCCTCGATCCCGCCCGCTACGAGCGCCCTGTACGTGGCCACCGTCATCTCGTCCGCGTCGAGGAAAAAGGGCGAGAGCTGGACGAGCTGCTCCGGGACGGGGTCGAAGTCCGAGCCGAACGGCACGTACGTACGGCTGCCGAGCAGGAACGCGCCGCCCTGGACGCAGACCATTCCGTCAGGCGCATCGCTCGCGCAGTCCTTGTCGCCGCCGAGCCACGAGCCGGCCAACGGCAGGCCGGACGGCGCGCCGGCTTCGAACACGACGCTGCGCTCCCGCTCGCCCGTGCTCGGATCGCAAGAGGTCAGGGCGGCCGGGCTGGCAGGCGCGCCAAAGCAGCGCATCCCGAGGACCACCTGGACGTCCTCGATTCCGTCGCCCGCATCCGGCAGTCGCCCCAGCACGTCGAGAATGGGCTCGAGGGGCTCCCCCACGACATCTGTCGCCTCGGCGCGGAACAGGCGCGCTCGCACGTACGTCGCGCCCGAATCGCGCGGTACGACCCCGAACGAGACCGGCAGCGCCGCCCCGCCGCGAAGGTCGAACGTACGCGTGCACTCCTCACACGGCGCGCCGTCTTCGCCCAGCACGTCGATCCGGATCCGGTCCCCGAAACCGGGGACGGGCGCGTCGGTCCCGATGTGGACCATCCATTGCGCACGCGGATCGGCGGCCTGGTCGCACGCAGCCGCGCACGAGAGGAGGATCGTCACCCCGAGGCGAGCCAGGCCCGCTCTCATGGCTGCTCCGTGTACGCGCAGCGGAGCCCGTATCCGGGCTCCTCCTTGAAGAACGCCCGCCGCACCGGGAGCGGCGCGTCCCCGAGCGAGAGGTCCCAGCTCGCGCCACGGCCTATCCGCGACGAGCCGTCGATGCACACGGGGTTGGTGAGGATCTGGACACCGCTCGGATCGGGCGCCCAGCACGCCGCGCCGAAGGAGTCGGTGACCGAATCCTGCACGAGCTCCACGAGGCCGCCCGCCATGTCGAGCACCCCGTCGCGCGAGACGTCGCCCGGACAGCCGTCCTGGCCGCGGTGGCTGCCCACAGGCTCGGGCCCGGTGGCCTCTTCGCAGCCGCCACCCATTCGGCGGCCCACGCTCGCGGAGCAGCATTGCACCGTGTCGTTGCCCCACGGATAGAGTCTTCGCTCACCTCGGCCGCGCGCAGCGTGCTCCCATTGCGCTTCGGTCGGGAGGGCACCGCCGGCGGCCCGGCAGATCTCGTCGGCTGTCTCGAACGCCACGCAGCTCACGCCGAGCTCGGCCGGCGTGTCGGGCCCCCAGCTGCAGCCGGGCTCCACGTCCGCGCCCCTCGGCAGCGGGCCCTCGTAGCCACCCGTCACGAGACCGCGCAGCGCGCCCACCGTGAGCTCGGTCTCGTCCAGGTAGAAGGGAGAGAGCTCCACCACGCGGAGCGGCACCGAGTCGTAGTCGAGCTCGCTTCTCGCCACGAAGAGCAGGTCGCCGAGCACCGTGAGACCGCCCGGAATGCACCGCCGCCCCGCTGGCGGCGTGCTGGCGCACGGCTTCACCCGAGCCCGCGCCCAGGTCCCCGACTCCGTGCCGATCAGCCATCCGTCGCCGAGCCCCTCGCTCGGCGCGCCGTCGAGGCGCTCGCCGTCGATGCAGGTCGTGCCCGCCTGCCCGTCGAGACCGAACCGAGCGCGCTTGCCGATGCACTCGCCGCGGAGCACGACCGAGCGCATTGCGATGCCCTCCGCGGGCAGGTCCAGCTCGACCAATCGATCCACCGTGACCTCGGGGCGCGGGTCGAGAACCGGCGCGTCGAGGAGCTGCCCCGGCGCGGAGAAGAGCGCCCGGAATGCACGAATCCGGATGAGGACCTTGCCGGTCGAGGTGGTATCGGTCGGGATCCCGAACGAGAGCGGCAGCTCCCCTCCGGTGAGGCCCACCATCCGGAAGTCCACCACCTCGAGGGCGTCGTCGAGGATCTCGACGCGCAGCGTGTCGATCGCGGCGTCCGCGCTCGTGCCCTCGTCGATCTGCGCGAGCAGCGGCATGTCCGTGTCGACGTAGAGGATCACCTGCGGGCGCGGCGGAGCCTCGGGGTCACAACCCGCGAGGGTGAGGGCGAGCACGGGGGCGGAACGGTAGGCGCGCTTCATGGCTCATCCGGGTGACGCGGGCCCTCCTCAGCACGTCGCGTCGCACTGGTACACGATGCATTCCGCCCACAGATACCCGGCGGACTCCGCCGTCGGGTGCGCGTCGAAGCAACCCTCCACGCAGCTCACGCCAGCGTTCTGGCTGTCGCAGTCGAGGAGGCAAGCGTAAAGGAGGTACCCGTTGGGGTCGGAGAGCAGCTCGACCCACGCCGAGCCGCACGTCCCGAAGAGACAGGCCTCGCAAGGGTCGCGGTTGGCCTCATCGCAGCTCGGGTCGTCCAATGCACATTGCTCGGCGGCGCAGGCGATCTGGTCGAAGAGCGCGCCCACGCCGTTCGGGTGCGCGTCCAGGCAGGCGCCGATGCACGGCTCCAGGGTCGGACCCGTGCACATCGAGATGCACGTGTTGAGCGCGTCGCAGTCGGGGTCGACCCCCGACGCGTAACACGCGTTCCACGTGTCGCAACACTTCTCCCAGTAACACTGCCTGCACGCGGTTGGCGCCGGCTCGGCGGGCGGCTCGCACTGCTGCGGCGGCGGCCCGTCGAACGGCTTGCTCGGGATCCCGCATTCGGCGCACGAGGCGCCGGCCCCCCACAGTCGGCACTCCATCAGCTCGGCCTGTACGCGCGTGGCCTCGGAAGATGCTTCCGGCGAGCAACCCTGGTCACACGCCGGGTCGATGAAGCTCTTCTCGTCGACCGGACAGGTCCGTAGGCACGAGAGGTAGGAGGCGCAGCCCGGGTCGCTCAGGCAGGTGTCGATCTCGGTGAGGCAGCTCTCCTCGAAGCAGACGCCACATTCGCTCGCACCGAACGTCTCCACCTGCGGGCCCGCTCCACCGCCGCCGGTACAGGCGGGCATGACGTCATCCCCGCAGCCCGCGGCGATCATTCCTACGAGCAACGTCGTTCCGGCGAGGAACGGCCTGATCCGCCCTCGGTTAGCCCTCTCGTCCATCGTTCTCCCCTTGCCTCATCGACCGACGTTGACCCTGTTGGTCCCCCCCGTTGTGTTCACGGTTCGTGCCACGCTCTTCGCGCGGCCTCTTCGTTGTGGCGATCGAGCCAATCCCGCTCGAGAGGCGCCGCTGCACGGCGAATTGCGCGTGTTGGGCTGCCGCGCCGGAGCGGCGCGCCGCTCGGGTGCGGCAGGGTTTTGCCTCTCGCGCGCGGCACCCTTCGCCGCTCGCGCGATCCGGTCACCGTGCGTACCGGGTCGCGTCCTCCGGTACGAGCACGGCGTACTCGATGCTCCGCTTCGGTCGGGGCGAGGCGGGCTCGAGCTTCACGTCAACCGGGCCGTCGAGCGACGCCCAGCCATTGAACGTCGCGTCGGCGATGGGGGCCGCGATTCCGATGATCGTCAGCCCGCAGATCACGTCGAGGACGACCCAGCCGGCCCCGACGGAGCTCGCGATGGGCGCGCGGGCGGTCCGGCCGTCCTTCGCCCGCACGTACACGACGGGAGGGTCGGTCGGCGATCCGGTGACCTCGGCTTTCCCCGTCCCGATGACGGTCCCGTTCGCGATGATCTCCGCCTGGGGATCGCTCGCCCGGACCTCCACGGTCTGGACGGGGCCGTTGAACATGGCCCCGCACCCCGCGGCAGAGAGCAGCGCGGAGACCACGAAGCAGCGCACGACAGTCACGGCGCCTTCGCGGGGATACACTGGGGCCCCTGCGGCGAGTTGTGGCACCGGTAGAGGCTCACGGTCTCGCGCGCGAGGTCGAGCCGCTGCACCCACACGACGTCCGCCTCCTGCTCCGGGGTCACCTTCAGCGTGTGCGAGGCGACGGGAGAATAGGCAGGCACCACCTCCACACACCCCCCGAGCCCGAGGGAAACCGCGAGGACAATCGTCAATCGTTGCATGTCAAAGCTCCTTCGTCGTCTTGCAGCTCACTTCACCGGACTCGTCGTCGGCCTCGCAGCGCACGAGCGCCCGCGACTGGACCGGCTGGGCCCACACCACGTGTTTGAGGCGCTCGCCCGAGCGGATGACGAGCACGCCCACGACCTCCGAAGAGACCTGTTTCGTCGTGACACATCGCGGCCCCTTCTCCGCATGCACGTGGCAGAAGCTGATCTCGCCGCCCAGGACGAGGTTGCCCGCGAACAGGGTCGGCAGCACGATCCGCGGCACGCTCGAGACCCACACGCCGAACCTCGGCGTGGCCCTCACCCTGCCAGGCGCCTCGGTCCCGCCGGAGGCGACGACCCAGTCCTTGTTCTGGGCGAGGTAGCCGGCCGCTCCGAGGTTGACCGGGTCGAGGATGGTCGGCTGGTAAGCGGGCGAGGCGAGCGCCACGACCTGGCAGTCCGTCGGGCTCTCGTCGATCAACCGGCAATGCTGGAGCGTCAGCCCGTCGCCGGACAGGCGCCACAGCTGGTCGCCCCGCGGCCCCTCCACCACCGAGGCCGCGTGCCCGACGCGCGTGACCGTGACGGCGCTCTCGACGAGCCCGGTCGTCACGGCCGACGACGTCGTGCGCCCGAACCCGCTCGAGTCGATCGTCGCGGACGCCGCCTCGAGCGGCGTGTTCCGCCGGATGGTCGTCGCGCAGCCAGCGGAGAGCAGCGCGAAGAGGAGGAACGTGCGAGACACGTCACTCGTCCTTCTCGTATTCGATCGTCCCGCCGTTGCCCGGCAGGCGGCACTCCAGCTCGTCTCCCGCGTCGTTGAGCTCGCACTCGATCCCGTCGAAGGAGCCGAGCTCCGCGCACTCCCCGGTGAACTCCCCGCTCACCTCCCACTCGTTGTCGCCGGACTCCTCGGCCTCGAACTCGATGGGGCAGATGGCGCAGTAGTATTCGCCCTCGATCTCGACGCAGGCGTTGATGTGCCCGTCCCCTCGGTAGCCGCCGTCGACCTCTTCGATGTCGAGGTCGACGTCACTGTCATCTTTCGACTCCCACTTGCCGACCAGCGGGTCGCCGCATCCGACGAGCGAGACGACACCGATACACGCCAAGAAGCCCGTGAGTGAGCGAGTCTTCATCGTTTTCTCCCCGGCTCACGACGGAGCCGCAACCGGCGCAGTACAAGGCATGTGCCAGCGCGGATTGCCCGATTCGCCGCGGCTTTCCATCGACCCGCCGCACCCGCGCGGCACCCGGGTGACCTGTTCGGGCGGCGCCGCCGCGCCGGAGCGGCACCGGCGCTCGGTCTCCTACGCCATGAGTTGAGGTCGCGAGGGCACGTCAGTAGCGTGGTCGCGTGCCCTTCGAGCTGGAGCCCGGCCACACCGTTGGGGGACGCTATGTCCTCGAGCGGGTGCTCGGTGCCGGCGGCATGGGGGAGGTCTGGGCCGCGCGCGACTCGAAAGAGGACGCGCGCGTGGCGATCAAGTTCATCAAGCGCGACGTGCTCGGTCCGGACGGACGACGCCGGATGCTCCGAGAGGCGCGCGCCGCGCGGAAGGTGACCGATCCGAGCATCGTCCCTGTGCTCGATGTCATCGAGAGCGAGGCCGGCGAGCCGGCGCTGGTGATGGAGCTGCTCGAGGGGGGGTCGCTCGCGCTCGAGCCCCGCCCCATGACGTCCGAGCGCGCCATCGCTCTCCTGTTTCCCGTCGCTCGCGCGCTCGCGGCAGCGCACGCCAAGGGCGTCATTCACCGCGACGTGAAACCGGAGAACATCTTCGTCACCGCGTCCGGGGAGGTGAAGGTCTTCGACTTTGGCATCGCCAAAGAGGTTCGCGTCGACTCCGACACCGCGGCGTCCCTGGGTACGCAGACCGGTGCCATCCTTGGGACGCCGCAGTACATGTCGCCGGAGCAGGCCTTCGGCGAGAAGGACGTCGATCATCGCACCGACGTGTGGTCACTCGGCGTCGTGCTCTACCAGTGCCTCACGGGCAAGCTGCCGATCCAGGGCGACTCGCTCGGTCAGATCCTGAAGCAGCTCCTCGGGGGACCGCTGCCGAAGGTTCGTGATGTGTCGCACGACGTCGATCCGGCGCTGGCGTCGCTCGTCGACCGGATGTTGCGCCAAGATCGCGAGACGCGCCCGTTGATGGCCGACGTCGCACGCGCGCTCGAGGATCTCGCCTCGGGCGAGCGGGCGGCGAAGGGGGCGGTGATCCGCGTCGGCGAATCGGACTCGAACGACGCGTGGGATCCGACCCAGGCGCCGCACGGCGCCGGGAGCGCGGCCTCGGTGGACGGCGACGACTCGTTGCTCGAGCGCATCGCGGGCCTCCCCGACAAAGTCACACCGAGCGACGATCTCGATCGCAGCGGTCACCGCCTTGCCCACTACCAGATCCTCGAGAAGCTCGGTCGCGGCGGTATGGGCATCGTGTACGTCGCGGAGGACGTCCGATTGAAGCGCAAGGTGGCGCTGAAGGTGCTGCCGACCCGGGTGGTCCGGAGCGAGGACCGGCGTGTTCGCTTCTTGCGAGAAGCGCGCTCCGCGTCCTCCGTCCATCACCCGAACGTCGCGACCATCTTCGACGTCGGGGAAAGTGACGGCATCGTCTACATCGCGATGGAATGGGTGAAGGGCTGGACGCTCCGTCACGCCATGCGCGAGGCCGGTGTCATCGAGCCTCGCCGCGCCGTCGAGATCGCCATCGATATCGCGCGCGGCCTGGCGTGTGCACACGAGAACGCCGTCGTTCACCGCGACATCAAGCCCGAGAACGTGATGATCTCCCCGGACGGCACGGCGAAGATCCTGGACTTCGGCCTCGCGAAATCGCTCCACACGGGCGAGGCGCCGGACGGCGACGCGGGGGAAATGCCGGACGAGCTCGCGTCGCGGGCTGGGAGGGTGCTCGGCACGCCGGCGTACATGTCGCCCGAGCAGGGGGCGGGCAAGTCGGTCGACGCGCGCACCGACATCTACGCGATGGGCGTCGTCATTCACGAGATGCTCACGGGTCGGCGTCCGGCGCAGGGCCCGAGGGGCGCGCTGCGCAAGCAATCTCCGTCGATTCAGGCGCTCGTCGGCAGGTGCTTGGGGCCGATCGAGGATCGGTTTCGCGACGGCCGAGCGCTCGCCGCCGCGCTCGCGGACGTCGCCGCCGACCGCCGGTCGTCGACGTGGCTCCGCCCGACGGTCCTCGGGCTCGGCGCTGTCGCGGCCGCCGCAGCCGTCCTCACCTGGTCCGCGCGGCGCGGATCGAACGAACAGCCTGCATGGTCGAGCGACCTTCGGGAGACCGCCACCCTCGCGCCTTCGGGCCTCGCGTCGGGACCGGCGCGCCCGAGCTCACTCCCGGTCGCGCGATCGGCCCCCGCCGCCTCCAGCGCCGAGGTCGCCGCGCAGCCTTCGACGTCCGCTGCCAAGGCGACGGCCTCGTCGAAGCCGCTGCCCAAGCGGGCTGCGCCCGATCCGCTTTCGCAGCAGAAGTGACGGTGCGGGCACGTTGTTCTGAGCGTTTGCACGTGGTACCTGACGATTGCATGGGGATGGAAGGCTTGGTTGGTCATGCGCGCCGCAGTGTGCGCCCATCCCCAATCGCGAGCTGGGCCCTCCTCGCGGCCCTCGTGACATATGCGCCGAGCCGCGCGCTCGCCCAAACCACCGCTGCGGATCGCGCGCTCGCGACGGAGCTGTTCCAGCAGGGCCGCGCGCTCATGGGCTCCAAGAGCTACGAAGAGGCGTGCCCGAAGCTCGAAGAAAGCATGCGGCTCGATCCAGGCGGCGGCACGCTGCTGAACCTTGCGATTTGCCATGACGAGCTCGGGAAGACAGCGACCGCCTTCTCCGAGTACGCCGAGGCGATCGCGATCGCGCAGCGCGACGGCAGGCCCGATCGCGAGAAGCTCGCGCAGGATCGAACAAAGGCGCTCGAGCCCCGCCTCATGCGCGTCATTATCGTGGTGCCGGAAGCGTCCGAGGTCGAAGGCCTCGTCGTGGCGCGCAACGACGCGCCGGTCGCCCGCGTCGCGTGGGGTGTGCCGATGCCGCTCGACCCAGGCACCTACACGATCCGCGCATCCGCCCCGTCGAAGGTCGATTGGACGTCGTCGGTGGAGCTGCGCGAGCCTGGCAGTCGTGTCGTCGTCACGATCCCCGCGCTCGAGCAGATGGAAGAGCCGTCGCCGCCGGTAGTCCCCCTGCGCGAACCGGAGCCGGTCGCGAAGAAGCCGGTCACGCCTCCGCCTCTCGCGAGGACGGAGCAGGCGGATCGCTCGTCCGGCCCGCTCTACATGGCCGCGGCCGTAACCGGCGGCGTGGGAGCGATCGGCTTGGTCATCGGCGGCGCGCTCGGCGGCATGGCCGCCGGAAAGAAGTCCGATCTCGACGAGGTCTGCGACGGGGACGTCGAGAAGCTCTGCCCCGAAGGCAGCAACGAGCAAATCGACGAGATGAAGACGCTCGCCAAAGGATCGACCGGGAGCCTCGTCGTGGGCGGCATCGCGCTCGGCGCCGCGACGACCCTCCTCACGATTGGTCTCGTGCAAGACGCCCACTCCCCCACGACCATTGCCTTCGGCCCGGGCGCGCTCACCCTGCGCACGAGATTTCATTGAGAACCTGGACGATCTCATGGATCGGCGCGCTCGGCGTCGCCGGCGCGGCAGGCTGCGAGCAGCTGCTCGGCGTCGACGCGTACCAAGAGCGCACCACCGGGTCGACCACCACGACCGGCGCGGGCGGCGCGGGCGGCGGAACGATGTCGACGACGAACGCGGGCTCCACGAGCACCGGGACGATGCCCGACCCCTGCTTCGACGCCCGAGACGCGGTCTATCCGACCGGTGCCCAGGTGATCGCGGGGTACCAAGGTCGATGCACGCAGGCCCAGCTCGACGCGCTCGGCACGTGCTGGCTCGGCGGAGATCTGGAATGCACGGCCTTCTACGCCGATCCGGCGAACGCCGACTGCTCGGCGTGCGTTCGAGGCACGCCGAGCAGCGCCACCGTCCCCGCGCTGATGTCCGCATTCGGCGTGCGGTACTACTACATTCAGGTGATCGCTTGCGAAGCCGTGGCCGAGCAGAAGGAGCACTGCATCGAGGCGGTGGAGCTCGAGTTCTGCCGCGTCACGGCGTGCGAGGGTTGCTACGACGACGACGCGGCCTACGATGACTGCGCGAGCTACGCGTACGAGACCGGCTGCTCCAGCATCGAGCTCCCGGCGGATTGTGAGTCGGTCTTCACGACGTTTTCCCCTGAATGCTGGTCGCAGTCGCTCCCCGAGCGCTTGGTGGATACTGCCGCCGTGCTCTGCGGCGCGCCGTGAGCGACACCCGGTTCCCACCGGAGGTCCCGCGCGGTAGCCTGGCGCCGATGCGTCGGGGGAGTCGCCTTTTGTTGTCCGCTTTGCTGGCGGCCGCCGCTTGCGACGCCAGCGAGACGACGTCGACAGGCTCGGGAGGAAGTGGCAGCGGAGTGGGGTGGGGCGCCGGCGGCCAGAGAGCGACGACGAGCGCGACGACGACGACCGGCGGCTCGTGGCCCAGCGCGGAGAAGAACGCGCTCGGGGTAAACGACGGCTGCGAGAACGGCCCGGGGACCTGCGTCCGCCACCTCTGGAGCCAGCGCTTTGGCGATGGGAGCCCACAGTTCGGTGACGCCATCGCGACCGATGCTGACGGCAACGTCATTGTGACAGGCTACTTCCAGGGCACGATGGACCTCGGCGGCGACACACTCTCTTGCTCGGGCGGGTTCGACGTCTTCCTGGCGAAGCTCGATCCCGACGGGCAGCACGTATGGAGCAAACGGCTGGGGGACTCGAGCGACCAGGCCGGGGCCGGCGTCGCGGTCGATCCTGACGGTAGCGTCGTCATAACCGGTCACATGGCGGGGACCATGAGCGTGGGCGCGCAGACGCCGCTGACGAGCGCCGGGTCGTCGGACGTCTACGTGGTGAAGTACGATGGAACGGGTGGGCACGTCTGGAGCAAGCGGTTCGGCGACGTGGCCGGCCAGTTCGGGTTCGGCGTGGCGTTGGACCCTGAAGGGAACGTCCTCGTCGATGGCGTCTTCGGGGGGGGATTGGACTTCGGCGGCGGCGCGCTCACCGCGACGGGGTCGAGCGACGTGTTCGTCGCCAAGCTCGACTCGAGCGGAGGGCACGTCTGGAGCCGCCGATTCGGAGGCGACGGGAGCGCGACCACCTACAACCTCGCCGTCGATCCGTCTGGGGCGGTGCTCGTCGTCGGCTGGTTCGACGGCGTCGTCGACTTCGGCGGCGGCGCGCGGACCAGCGCGGGTGCGACCGACATCTTTCTCGTCAAGCTCGACGCCGATGGCGAGTATCTCTGGGACATCGAGTACGGCGACGGGGCCGCCCAGGAGAGTGAAGGCGTCGCGAGCGATTCCGACGGAAACATCCTCATCGCGGGGACCTTCCAGGGCAGCGTCGATCTCGGCGGGGAGGTGCTGACGAGCGCAGGGGATGGCGACATCTTCGTCGCCAAGCTCGACCCCGACGGAAACCTCCTCTGGAGCCGGCGCTACGGCGACGACGCGTTCCAAGCCGCCGCGCGGATCACGAGCGACCCGTTCGGCGACATCGTCTTCACGGGTCACGCCGCGGGCTCCGTCGACTTCGGCGGAGGGTCCCTGCCCGGCGCAGGAGCCTTCGACGTCTACGCGGTGAAGCTGACGGCCGACGGTCACCACATCTGGAGCGGGCGCTACGGCGACGGCGAGTACCAGACAGGACAGACGCTCACGACAGATCCCGCTGGCGACGTCCTTCTGACCGGGTACATCCAGGGGACGGCCAACTTCGGTGGTGGCCCGCTCATGAGCGCGGGCGGCGCCGACGCCTTCGTCGCGAAGCTCGAGCGTTGACGGGCGCCTACCTGGCGGCTCATTCGCCTGCTCCTAGAGCGCCGATCCGCAAAAAAGCTACGCGGGGGATCGACATCTGGGTCGCATCCATGATCAACACTTGGGATGCACTGGAAGCCTCCGACGGGTTCGGCGCGCGAGGAGCGCGTCGCGAAGAAGCTCCGAGCGTCGAGCAAGTTCTACCGGTTTCTCTGGGAGATTCGGGGTGAGCTGTTCGGCGGTGGTTTCGAGGACCAACTGATCGCGGCGTATCAGCCTCGCGGTCAGGCGCCGTGCCCGCCCGCGATGCTCGCGATGGTGATGCTGCTTCAGCGGTACGAAGGAATCAGCGATGCCGACGCCGTCGATGCCGCGGAGAACGACCGCAGATGGCAGCTGGTGCTCGGTGTGCTCGGCGAAGAGCAGTCGCCGTTCGGACAGGGCAGTTTGGTCCGGTTCCGCATGAAGATGATCGAGCGTGACCTCGACAAGGCACTGCTCGATCGAACCGTGGAGCTTGCGAAGTCGACGGGAAAATTCGGCTGGAAGTCGCTTCGCGTGGCGCTCGATTCATCCCCGCTGCAAGGCGCAGGGAGAGTCGAGGACACGTGGAATTTGATCGGCCGCGCGATGGCCAGAGTCGTCAGCGTCGTGGCGACGGCGCTCGATCTCGACGAGGAACAGATCATCACGCAAGCACGGCTCAAGGTGCTCACGGCCGACAGCGTCAAGGCTGCGCTCGATATCGACTGGGACGACGAAGGGGCCGAGCTCGAAGCACTTCGCGAGCTCTTGGCCCAGGTCGGGCGCCTGGAAGCCTGGGTGAAGAAGCGCCTCGGCAAGGCCACGGAAGCGCCAGTCGAGCAGGCGTTGGCGATGCTTCGCCGCGTCGCGTCCCAAGATATCGAGCCCGATCCCGGAGGCGGCGGCGGTCGGCGAATTCGCGACGGAGTTGCTCCAGATCGAGTCGTCTCGCTCGGCGACGCCGAGATGCGACATGGGCGCAAAAGCAAATCGAAGACCTTCAACGGCTACAAGAGACACATCGCCGTCGCCAACGGAGTCATCCTCGCGACCGCCGTCATGCCCGCGAACGCGCGCGAGCACGA